>Ga0169931_10004155_pt1 | contig 22620 bp, 19 predicted proteins | sample Kivu_15m_20L_FD_129675 | JGI IMG/M metagenome (GOLD analysis project Ga0169931, IMG submission 129675) | Freshwater microbial communities from Lake Kivu, Western Province, Rwanda to study Microbial Dark Matter (Phase II) - Kivu_15m_20L... | ecosystem: Environmental > Aquatic > Freshwater > Lake...
TCGTATTCGGAGAGGTCAACCGGAACGCAAAGTTCGAGCATGGCTTCCCTAAAGCCTCGAAGTTCTTCCACAGTGATACTTCGCATCAGGTAGACAGTCATAAAGGCTGCTACTTGGCTGCTGGGATAAGATCCTAATGCTAAGTTTTTCAATACCTCTTTGGCCTGCTGTTGGGTGAGCGTTTTATGGGCGATCAGGTGATTTAAAATTTCTTTCATGGTGTGGTAGAGATCGTTTAGGATTGAAGCCAATTTTGAATAAGCTTGGCCCCATGCTCAGTGAGGATACTTTCTGGGTGAAACTGAAGGCCTCGCAGCTGCAGCTGCTTGTGACGAATAGCCATGACTTGGCGATCTGCTGTGCGGCCAATGACCTCCAATTCCTCGGGAAGGGTAGCCTCCTGTATGACCCAAGAATGGTACCTGCCTACTTCGAATTGACTAGGAAGACCCTCAAAGAGGAGGTCCTCGACCACGGTGAGTGTGGAGGCTACCCCATGCTGCACCTCGGCCAAGTTGTGAAGTTTGCCCCCAAAAGCTTCTCCTATGGCTTGGTGACCTAGGCAAATCCCAAGGATGGATTTACTGGAAACATAGCGCTGGATCACTTGAGGCATCAGTCCAGCCTCAGCGGGGATTCCTGGTCCTGGAGAAAGTAGAATTTTGTCGTATGCCTTTACTCCTTCCAAAGGAAAGGCATCGTTTCTAAGGATATCCAATTCCTCTCCATAGCCTAGCCTTCGGATCAGGTAGGCCAGGTTATAGGTAAAGGAATCGTAATTGTCTAGAAGCAATATTCTCATAGGACTATCCTTAAATCTGTTCTGCTGTTTTCATGGCTACCCGCAAGGCTTCCAGCTTGTTGGCTACTTCTTGCAATTCGGAAGAAACATCGCTTTTGGCCACTACCCCTGCCCCTGCTTGGAAACGCAAGCTATTGTTTTGAGAGACGAAAGATCGAATGATGATGGCATGGTTAAAATCTCCATTGAATCCCAGGTACCCTATGGCCCCTCCATAAAATTGACGACTTACCTTTTCGAGTGCATCGATCAATTCCATAGCACGGTACTTTGGAGCACCCGAGAGGGTCCCTGCGGGAAAGGTATCGGCGACCAACTGCAGCGGGTTGGCTCCCTCTGGGAGTACTCCCGTCACTTTGGACACCAAATGGATCACGTGAGAGTAGTACTGCACCTCTTTAAAGACTTCTACTTCCACCAAATCTGAGGAGCGGGACAGGTCATTTCTAGCCAAATCTACCAGCATCACGTGTTCGGCATTTTCTTTGGGATCGTCGTAGAGTTTACGAGCCAAGGCGGCATCTTCTACATCGTTGCCCGTACGTCGGAAAGTTCCTGCGATGGGATATAGGGTCGCTTTCCTGTTTTTCACCACAATTTGAGCTTCTGGAGAACTTCCAAATACCTTGAAAGAACCGTAATCAAAATAAAACAGGTAGGGAGAGGGATTGACCGAGCGGAGGGCGCGGTACACGTTAAACTCGTCCCCCTTGAAAGCAGTGGTAAATCGACGCGAGAGGACCAACTGGAATACATCCCCTCGAAGACAATGCTTTTGAGCCTGGGACAATAAATCCAAAAACTCATGGTCACTGTAGTTGGAAACCTCCTCCCCTACTTTTTTAAAACCATAGGAAGGAATGTTTTTGTTGTGCAGCAGGGTCTCGATCTCATCGAGAAAGGAGGATAAAGGGGCGTCCTCAGGAAGGTGTTCGAAAAGGTGAAGTTCGTTTTTGTAGTGATCCACCACGATGATGTTTTGATACATGGCATAATACATCATGGGGATTTCAGAGACTTGGGTAGTTTGAAGCTTGATGTCTTCAAACCAAGCTACTGTATCGTACTGGGTGTAACCAAAAAGACCATTGCTACTAAACTTGAAAGCATCCGAAACCGGCCGAAAGGCATTGCCAAATCGCTGCAAGCAGTCCATCAAGGGCTGTGAAGCACCTACTTCGTAGCAATTTTCTTCTCCATTGGGCATTTTTTCGGTGACTTTGCCTGAAGAAAAAGAAAAAGAAGCTAGGGGATTGAAGCAGATGTAGGAGTAGCTATTGTCTTGGCCACGATAATCCGAAGACTCCAATAGTATGGGATTGGCAAAGCGATCGCGAACCTGCAAGTAGATACTCACTGGGGTGATGGTATCTGATAATTTTTTACGGTATTCGGTGCGTATGGTAAAATTTTGTGTCATAAAGCATGGAAATAAAGGCATGAAAAAAGGCTTACCGGGAAATCCAGTAAGCCTTTTGGAGTATGATTTGCGCAATAATTAGGCAAGGGCTTTCTGAGCTTTCCCGAGGAAAGAGTAGAAATGCCACCACCACTTGTTATTTGCGTTTGTTTTCATTGCTTGAACACAAATTTAGAAAGCCTTTGGAATTAGCAATGCATCCCATCCATTTTTTTGATTTTTTATTTGTTACAAGGCTGGGTGACTAGGTAAAATAATACAGGGCCCATGTGGTAATTGCCATCAAGATGGAGGAGGAAATTCGGACCGCGTTTTTAGGCTGACGAAAATCCAAACACGCCCACAAACTGAGAAGAGCTGCCAGCAAAGATACGCTGCTAGGCTGCACCCCAAAGTAAAAGATCAGCAGCAACATCAATCCTTGGGAAATTAAAAAATAGGTTAAGCGCTTAAAATCGAAGGGATTTTCGAAAAATTCTTGTTCACGATTTGCCCGCAAACCAAGGCTCATACCTACCTGAATGCAAATACAAATCACAAAGACCACAAATACCCGGTGCATAAAATTGAGCTGAGCCCCAAACCAGGTTCTCCAAAATTCAAAGTCAGAAAGCCAGGAGTCATACAACCATTCTACTGCCAAACTTAGAATAGGTGCCGCCAGGATGACTACTGCTGCCGATGCCGGATGAACGCGTTTCCAAAGTACACCTAAAAAAAAGGCAGAAACCACTCCTGGTTTTAAATAGGATGTATTTTTGGATAAGACCAGAAAAAAATTGCCTTCAGAATTTGGATCAAAGCTCCACCATGCCAGCCCTACTCCCAAGAGGCAAGCCAAGACCACTGCTCCTTTACCTACTGCCACCAGGAGAACATCTGATGCCTGGGTATGCAGGTAGCGTTTGTATACGTCGATCGCCGCGATGGTAGACAGAGAGTTTAACATGGAGTAAATGCTTGAAAAAATAGCCCCTAAAAATCCAGCCAGTATCAAGCCAATCAGGCCATATCCTTGGGGAACCACTTGTTTCATGAGGTAAATAAACGCATCGTCTGGCTTGACGTGATCTAGGGCATATTTATATTTAAACAAATACGCAGCGGCAACCCCTGCGGAAATAGAGAAAAAAGGAATGGTAAGTTTTAAAAAACCAGCAGCAATAGCTCCCAATTGAGCATCTCTATCCGAACGGGCAGCAAGGACGCGCTGGACTTCAAACTGGTTGGTGGTCCAGAAAAATCCATGCAATATCAATAGCCCACTAAAGACCCCCGTCCAGGGCAGATCGGGATGATTGCTGGGAAGGTATAAATTCATTTTCTGCATGCCTTTTTCTGAAGCATCTAAATCCATCAGTCCTGAAAATCCTCCGATTTCGGGCTGAAGAAGCGTAGAAACACCAACGGTGATAACAGCCACGACCATGAGAAAGGTGATGATATTTTCTGCCCGAACCACCGCGCGCATGCCTCCAAAAAACACCAAGAGGCAAGAGATGGTAGCGATGAGGATCACACCGAGGAGGTAATCTGGGGCATATCCTGTGCCCTGCAGAAGCAATCCCAACTGCCTGCTTCCAATATAAAGTCCGCCGACCAGCAAAATGAGGATGACTGCTAAGATGACCAGGGTGTAGAGCAAGCGAGCGGTTTCATCGTACCTGTCCCCCAGGTATTCGGAAAGCGTAAATGCTTTTTTCTGCCGGTAGGCAGGAATAAACACGAAACAGAGCAGGAGGATGGTGGGGATAGCGAGAAACTCGTAATGACTTTGTGCAAAGCCAATGGAATAGCCAATGCCAAGCATCCCGATGATCTGAGAAAGACTCACATTGGTGCCGTAAATGGAACCCGCCACGGACCACCAAGGCAAATCCCTGTCTGCCATAAAGTACTTGGAGGAAGAGCCTTTGCTTCCAGAAGTCTTAGCTGCAAGGACAAACCAAAGGATGCAGAGCAGAAATACAGCCAAGTCAAAATCCTGAAGCAAACCGATCATAGGAGTATCGTTGAGGAAGAAATTCGTGTGCTAAGTTGCCCTGCCTTGCAAATGATTCAACTTTACTTGAGGCAAATGAGGGAGGACCCACTTGGCAAAATGCTTTGCCTCATCCATCAGGGGATAGCCCGAGAGGATAAATGCTCGGATACCCAGATCCATGTATTGGTGTAATTTATCCAAGACTTGTTGGGGATTGCCTACGATGGCGCCTCCACATCCGCTTCTAGCTCTTCCTATTCCCATCCATAAGTGTGGTTCTATGAAATCGTCTTGGTCTGCCAGAAGAGCTCTAGCCTCGTCTTGCCTCAATACTCCAGCCGACTGGCTGTCTTGTGCCAGATGCTTCAGGTTGTAGCCTTGAGGATCAAACTTACTCATGATGTGTTTGGCATGGGCCCTGGCCTCTTCTTCCGTCTCCCTGACGATCACATGAATGCGCAAGCCAAAATCGATACGGCGGTGGTAGGCCTTGGCACGCTGCGACATCTCCTCCACCGTGGATCGAATGGAATCTTGGGGTTCAGGCCACATGAGAAAGACGTCGCACTCTCGTGCGGCCACTTCTTTTGATCCCGAAGATATTCCTCCAAAATACAGCAATGGACCGCCATTTTTTTGATAGGGTCGTACGGGAGCCGTATCCATGGTAAAGGAGGGGTAAACTTCCCCTTTAAATTCAATGCGCTCTTGGGTCCAAGACATTCTGAGGATTTGTATCACCTCCTCGCATCGCTTGTAGCGCAAATGTGGATCTTCCTTCCACCCTGGAAGATCGGAATTGATGATATTTACAGTCAACCTTCCCTGAAGCATGTGGTCCAGGGTAGCGAGGTGACGCGCCAGCATGGGGGGATGAATCTCACCCGTTCGCACCGCAGTAAGTAGGTTGATCTGCTTGGTTTGAACCGCCGCCGCGGCGGCAAAAGGAAGGGTCTCCTGTCCCGCCATGTAGGAAGTAGGCAGGAGGATATTGTCGTAGCCCAAGTCATCGGCCAATTGGATAATCTGCATGCAATGCGCAAAGGTACTTTGGCGCTGGAGGTCGGGAACGCCTAAAAATTCGGTGTCACCTCCACATAGGTCATCAAACCATCCTACTTCACATGCTACCTTTTCTGTTCGAATTAGAGAATTGCCCATGATTAAAAGTATAAAAATGCAGTGATGAAATACTAATTCCTTAGGGAAGGATTTTTTTAAATCTATTTTGTTTATATTATAAACATTAAAATGTTAATTAAATTAACATTTTAATCAAAATTACTGCAGGTGGCTCAGGCGCGATGGCCAGATGCAGGACCTCCCTTGCCTTTCTAAATACCCTTGTTCGCATATAGTATCATGTTTCTCAACTGCCACACCCAATTTAGTTTCAAATACGGCACCCTGACGGTAGATAAGTTGGTGGCGGAGGCCCTTAGGCACAAGATCGATGCCTTGGCCCTGACCGACATCAACAGCAGTGCGGCCCTATTTCCTTTTATTCGCGCGGCGCAAAAGGTAGGCATACATCCTGTGGTGGGGATTGATTTTCGCAACGGCGTCCAACAGCAGTACATTGGTCTGGCGAGAAACCAGGAGGGACTGTACGAGCTCAACAAGCACCTTTCGGAGCATTTGGTAGCGAAGCGCCCCTTTGGGCCTAGGGCCCCAGGCTTTGCACAGGTCCTAATCATCTATCCTTTTTCGGAAAAGGTTTTCCCTCTAGAAGTGCAGGAATACATCGGTATTTTGCCTAGTCAGCTGAGTGCCTTGCGGAGCTCGCCTTGGGCCCGCAAAAAGGAAAAGCTGGTGCTCTTGCAGCCCGTGAGTTTTTCTTCCAAATTGGAGTTTAATGCGCATCGCCTGCTGCGAAGCATGGATCTCAACACGCTACTTAGCAAGCTTCCTATGCAGGAACAAGCTGCTCCAAGTGAGCATTTTTATAGCTATGCAGAGATGATTGCTCGCTGCGAAAGCCACAGCTACCTGCTCATCAATGCGCAAAAGCTTCTGGAGCAATGCCAATTTTCCTTCTACTTTCAGGCCATCAAAAACAAGCGGGACCTACTCGGATCGGGAGGGGAAGACTTCGATTACCTACGGCAGCAAACCTACCAAGGTGCCCAAAATAGATACCCTAAGCTTTCCCAAAAGGTCCGGGAACGCATAGAAAAAGAACTGGAACTCATCGAACAAAAGGGCTTTGTGTCTTACTTTTTAATCAACTACGACCTGGTCAATTATGCCCAGCATCGCAATTTTTACCATGTGGGGCGGGGCTCTGGGGCCAATTCGGTGGTAGCCTATTGCCTGGGCATCACAGACGTAGATCCTATGGAACTGGACCTATACTTTGAGCGATTTATCAACCTGTACCGAGAAAACCCTCCCGATTTCGATATTGATTTCAGTTGGACCGACAGAGACGAGGTCATTGCTTATTTGTTTAAAAAATACCAAAAGAGGAATGATGCCCACGTAGCCTTGCTGGGCTCCTACAGCACCTTTCAGTACAAGTCTGTGCTTCGAGAGTTAGGCAAAGTCTTTGGGCTGCCCAAAATGGAGATAGAATCGCTACTTCATCATGCAAACCAAGAGGGCTATAGGCCCGATACCTACGGTAAACTCATCCTTACCTATGCCAAGGTCCTCCACGACATGCCTTCGCACCTGACTATTCATGCCTGTGGGATCTTGCTTTCCCACAAGTCTATCTATTACTATACTGCCACAGACTTGCCCCCCAAGGGCTTTCCTGTGACACACATCGACATGCACATTGCCGAAGATATCGGTTTACACAAATTTGATGTCTTGAGCCAAAGGGGCCTAGGTCACATCAAGTCTACCTTGGAAACCATCTATCAAAACCAAGGCATAGAGGTAAATATTCGAGAAGTAGAAAAATTCAAAAAAGATCCCAAGGTGAAGTCACTCCTTAGAAATGGACATACGATGGGGGCTTTTTACGTGGAATCTCCTGCCATGCGCATGCTCCTGGCCAAAATGAAAGTAGACACTTACTTGGAGCTAGTGGCTGCCAGCTCCATCATTAGGCCGGGAGTGGCGCGGTCAGGCATGATGCGGGAGTATATCTTGCGGCACCGGGACCCCGAGCGCCGGAAGCAGGCCCACCCCGTGATGGCGGAAATCATGCCCGAAACCTACGGCATCATGGTCTACCAAGAAGACGTGATCAAGGTAGCCCACCACTTCGCGGGCCTGAACCTGGCCGAAGCAGATGTCTTGCGAAGGGGCATGAGTGGAAAGTCCAGATCTAAGGGCGAGTTTGAACAGGTGAAACAGGCCTTTTTTGAAAACTGCAAAAAACTAGGGAGGCAGGATGCGGAAGCTGCAGAAGTGTGGTACCAGATCGAAAGCTTTGCGGGCTATTCCTTTGCCAAGGGACATTCGGCCTCCTTCGCCGTAGAAAGCTACCAAAGCCTGTACCTCAAGGCCCACTTTCCCCTGGAATTTATGGTGGGGGTGATCAATAATTTTGGAGGCTTTTACGCCACGGAGTTTTATGTACATGAGCTCCGCCAACAGGGCGCAGAGATCCTCGGTCCCCAGCTCAACGAAAGTGATTACCTCACCCGAATCCAGGGAAAAACGGTTTTTCTAGGGTTTATTCATCTCAAGCACTTGGAAAAAGCAAGTATAGAAAGCCTCTTGGAAGAACGCCGGAGAAGGGGTCCCTTTTTAAGCTTGGTAGACCTGGTTCGAAGGGTGGATATGGGCTTGGAACAGCTGGTACTCCTCATCCGCATCAATAGCCTAGCATTTACAGGAAAAACCAAGCAACAACTGCTTTGGGAGGCCCATTTTCTAAAAACAAAGCAAAAAACACTTGCTCCTGTGCAGGATTTATTTCAAGGAGATAATTTGGCATTTGCCTGGGAGCCTAGGGGCCCTCAAGTACCCCAGTTGGATGAGAGGGACTTTCGTCAGGACATCTTGGATCAAATTGACCTCTTAGAATTTCCCCTAGACTCCCCCTTTCATCTCCTTCGAGACCCACAAGCAGAAGGGATCAAGGCCAGGGAGTTGCCCTTACATTTGGGAAAGACAGTGGAGATACTGGGGTACCTGGTCACGGTAAAATATACCCGAACCGTCAAGGGAGAAGTAATGAATTTTGGGACATTCTTGGACCGAGAGGGAGATTGGATAGATACGGTGCATTTTCCGCCCCTAGTCAAAAAATACCCTGTGAAAGGCCGGGGAATTTACCGCATAGTAGGGAAGGTCGTGGAAGAGTTTGAGTTCTACTCCCTGGAGGTGATAAGCCTGGAGCGCATGGCGTATTGGAATGCGGGGGAATAGCCCCTATGCTAAAAGCACTTTCCTACAACAGCTATTCGTCCTTGACAGAAAAAGCTAGCCCATACTTAAGTGCAATGCCCTTTTTGCCAGGTCCCGCTACAAGCTGAGGCACACAATCCAAACAAGCCAATAAGTAGGTAGATGTTTTGAATTTACCATAGACCAACTTGCTATTGAAATAGGAGGTTTCTCCAGCACCGAGGGGGCGGATATACTTGATCCCCAAGAATACCTCTTGACCTGGGGCAAGCAGCAACCCCTTGGCAGACAAATCGAAGAACAGTTTACCCCCCAGAGAAGAGGATACCAGGTATTCTTCTTCTATTCGAAGCAGGTGCTCACCCGGTTTGCCCGCCACAGCTTGAAGCAGGACCGGTTGCACGAAAAATCCTTGCCCCTCCTGATCTTCCTCCGTATCAAAGTACAATTCTAACCCTTCTACCTGTATGGTCTTTGATTTTGGGTTGGTAAAGCCCGTCACCAAGGCGATGGAAGTGAACACCTTGACCTTAGACTCCCGTTGTTTTTTTTCAAAATTGGAGTATACCTCAAGATTTCCTTCAGGAATCACCTCCACGGGAAACAATTCAATCACAGGCACATCTTGGGTGTATCCCGACAAGCATAGCCCCCACAGTAAGGTCCAAATCAGTCCAAATTTTAGCATGGATATACAGGTCAAACCCAAAGGTAAAGCAAATCATTCCCTATGGCCTGGCAAAAGGACAATTAATTTCTACCAAGTCAATAGTTGTATTCACCGTAATCCAAAAAAATTTTTGGTGGCATACCACCCTGGTAATGTAACAATTGTCCTCGGTTTGAATAGTCTCCATGTGACAATCCTCTCCAAATGCAGAAGCATTTGCGGTAGAGGAGGAGAAAAAGGCAATCAATAAAAAGGTTAAAAGCAGTTTTTTTGAAAAAATACTTTTCATGGCTTCATTCTATTTTACTCTCCTGTAGCAATATGCCGGGTGGAAAGCATTCTTCCCTTTAAAAGTAATCTGACAATAAAAAACCTGCCTAAAAACTGGAGATGCATTTCCAGGGCAAGAGATAGTAAAGATAAAAAAAATCAGTTGAAAAAATCACCCTTTTCTTTAAGAAGATTTGCCCATTCCTCTTAAAAAGTAGTCGAAAAAGTAGATTAAAAAATTCACCCTTATTCTTTTCCCATCCCTTGCCTAGAATGCAAATTGAAATTACCCGTAATGGTAAAAAACCTGAAAGAGAGGTTGCCAAGCCTAATTTGATTTTTTGGAAGAATTACGAAAAGGGATGGGGAAGAATAAAAAAAATGGCAAAAAATCGTAATGAAACTTCTTAGCGAGTAATTTTTAATTAATTCGAACTAAAAAAAGTAAACGAGAAAATATTCGTTTTCAAATTCTATTTAAGCAGAATAGGATCTAGGATGGCAGCATCCCCATCGATAGCAGTGGGGATAGGTAGGCCCAAAATCCTACAGAGCAAGGGATACACGTGCACATTAGAAAAGGGCTCCACCTGTATTCCCGACTTCAAGAGGGGGCCTTTGGCATAAAAAATTCCCCACATATCGCTCAGGGTAGGACGGTACCCGTGTTCGCCAAACACCTCAGTACCCCATCTAGCGGTTTGGGATTGGTAGCGCATCATACCTGGAGTATCGGCCAAGTAATACCCTTTTTCAGGTAAAATGAGTAGGTCCCCTTTCCTCTGGGGAAAAGCACTCGGATCTTGGTAATTTTCTTTGCCATTCAGGTCATCGATGCGGATGTTTGGGTTTCGAGACAGCAGGAGTTGAATGACCTTTTCCTCCTCTTTGGGGTCTTCCAAATGCAAGTGAGCCAAGGCTCCGTTATTAACTACTCGGGCAGGTATGCCTTCGGTGAGCTGATCCAAATTGATCAGCCTATCCTGGCTCACTTCTGTCATGCCATGGTCCGACACAATCACTACATGGATGGGTAAATCGAAACTTTTCAAGCCTTCAAACAAAGCCCCCAGCTGCCGATCCAAGGTGAAAAGAGATTTTTTAAGTTCGGCCTCATTGTTTGGTCCAAAACGATGGCCTGTATCGTCCATATTGGAAAAATACAGGGTGATCAAGCGGGGTCGTTCCGATTCAGGAAGCTGCAGCCACTCAAATACTTTGGCAATCCGGGTCAAGTTAGGTACTCCCCCATCGTAATCGTAGTAATAACTTGGACGGACCCCCTGGATCGGGGCCTCTGTGCCTACAAAGAAGTAGCTCGCCGCCTTGATTCCGTGTTGCTCAGCCAACACCCAAATGGGAGTACCTCCGTACCAATACCCATCCTGTACTAGGGATCGATTGCCCATGGTATAGACTTGGTCTTTTTCTGGTTCGTAAAAGGCATTGTCTACCAAACCGTGGTGCTCTGGGAGCAACCCTGTGGCGAGGGTGTAATGGTTGGGAAATGTCTTGGTGGGAAAGGAAGGAATCAAGCCCTTGGCTCCCACCCCCTCGGCAATAAATCTACTTAGATTTTCGGGCTGAAAGCGCTCTACATAATCGTGCCGAAAACCATCTAGGGAAATGAAAATAAGGATGGGTTCTTTTTCTTGAGGAAAAGCTGAAGCACCGAAGAAAAAGAGTAGGCAGAGACTAATAAAGGTAGGCTTCATGTAAGGAATGGAATAAGGTAAATAAAGATAAGCAGAGCAGCAGGTTTTCAAAGCGCTTCCCCCATGGAATGTAGTTTAGCCCCAATCCACCCGCATCAGCCAATCGTTTTGGATTTCGTCCCCAAAGGGAAAGGGATGGCTTCCAAAAATACGGAGGCCATTTTTTTTGTAGAATCGAATCGCACGGACATTGTGCTCCCAGACCCCCAGCCAAAGCCAGGTCTTTCCCTCCCGCTTGGCATAAGCAATCGCTGCATCGAGGAGCAGCTGCCCTACTCCTTTCCCCCATACCTCCTCCAAGGTATACAGGCGGGCCACCTCCACCGAGTCAGGATCCTGCACCTCGGCCTGTGCGGCCGCCAGATTGAGCTTGGTATAGCCTACCAATTTCCCCTCCCAACTGGCTACCATAAACGTCGAAGCCGGCTCCTGCATTTCTTTGGTCAACTGCTCCACCGTAAAGGCCTGTGACAAGTAGGCCTGTACGTTTTCTGGTTTATTCCCCGCTGTAAATGCCTGCACAAAGGAGGTACGGGCGAGTGCCACTAGCTCAGGTAAATCCGAAAGATGGGCTTGGCGAAGTTTAGGAATAGCGGCGCTCACAGCTTAATTAGAGTTTTTTGAGGGCTACAGCAATCTGGGAAATGGGAAACTCCCCCAAAATGGCTCGGTAGTTGCCCTTCGGACTGATCACTACAAAACTTTTGCAAGGATAAGGGAATTGGAAGAAATGGGTAGCAAAGACCCCCTCAGGATCTGGAATCCAGGAGTGAATACCTACATACTTTTCCAAGCCATGCGCCTGCTGGTACAGGTACACCGGAGCTGCCGTTTTAAATTTCTTAGCAAACCTCAACACCGCTTCGTGATTGGACCGGAGTAGTTTTGGATCGGAAGTGGAAGCAGATGAATTGCACTCGTCCTTACCGGGATAAAAAATTACCACCAAGGGTCTACCCTCCTGAAAGTCTGCTAGCATTCCCAATTTTTCATAAAACAACCTGGCATGGGTTAGCCCTGTAGGCATTCGGTGGAGCAACTTCTGGTCTCCAGGCTTTTCACCTGGAACTCCAAAATAGGGCCCAGTAAGGATCTTTTGTTCGTAGTCGGCATAGGTGATACGCTTACCCAAGTCATTGAAATAGCTCTGCGCTTGGAGGCATATTGGAAGCATAAGAAGCAATCCAATGAACTGAATGCGTGTAAAATTCATAACCATCATTGGTTAACGCCTTGCTTCCTGTGTAGAAGCTATATGGTTACCAAAAAAAATGACCAAGGCGGCTGTTCCAAACATAATCAAACTGTAAATCGCCGAAGGAATGGTCATCACGGAATTCATCAGCAAGGTAGCTGCAATAGTGATGCCTAAAGTGCCATTTTGGATGCCCGACTCTATGGCTATGGTCAGGCCCTGTCGGAAGGGAAGTTTAACCATCTTGGCAGTAGCAAAACTTAAGAATAAGGTGGACAGATTTAAGGCAAGAGCAGCAGGGCCAGCCTCTACAAAATAGCTAACCAGGTTTTCTTTCTCCTTCAATACAGCTGCCACGACAATAATCACAAAGAAAATGGCAGAAATGCGCCGAAAAGGGAGATCTAACTTAGCTGCCCATACTGGGGCCTTTGCAAAAACCAACATCCCTAGTGCTACGGGAAGGATGGTGATCAGAAGCACTGACACGATGGTTCCAAAAATTTGCAATTGCTGCGTTTCCCCACCTGGGATAAAGTAGACCAAGAAATAATTGACCAAAAAAGGAATGGTAAAAACAGTAATCATGGAAGAAAAGGCTGTCAGCGTGATAGAAAGAGCTGTATCTCCCTTAGCTAGGTGGGTTATCAAGTTGGAAGTGGCGCCTCCTGGGCAAATTGCCAGGATCATCAATCCTACGGAGAGTTCTGGAGGAAGAGCAAATAGGTGGACCAGTCCAAAGGCAATCAGCGGGAGAAAAACTAACTGATTGAACAGTCCAAGGGCTACCGCTTTGGGATATATTAAAATCCGCTTGAAATCATTGATTTGCAAGCTGAGTCCCATCCCAAACATGATCACGGCAAGGGAAAAGGGTAAGAAAAGTTCGGTCAATATACTGGATTCCATGGCTAAAGGGTAGAGGGTGAATCTGTTACTAATCTAAGGAAAGAGATGCAGATCTAAAACAACAAAGCGGCGACGGCAAATCCCACGTAGGTACCTATGGCATTGCCAAGACTACCTACAAGCATTCCAGGAAGTAGCAAATCGGGTCGTTGAAGGCTTTCGGCAGCGGCAATAGCGGTGGTGTTGCCACCAATATTCGCCTGCGAGGCCACTGCAATCATGTCCCAATCCATTTTGAGCAAGGCTCCTATCCCAAATAGAACCAAGCCATGTACTGCCACCAAGATCCCTACAAAAAGAAGTAAGGTGCCGGCAAGATCTCCTGCCTCCACCAAAGCACCCAAATCACAGAGGGTGCCAATGACGGCTAAAAAAATCAAAATAAAGAAATAGCCGAAGGTGTGCTTCCCTTGCAGTTGCTGCACTGCTGGAAACTGAGCAAAAATCAGTGCCAAGGTGGTCAGAAAAATGAGTTCTGGCACCTGAGGAAACCAAATCACCAAAACCTTGCTGCTTGCCATAGCCAATAAGCCCAAAGCCAGCATGGCCGCTAAGGACCCCAAAGAAATGCTCTCTTGGGTAGAAACTCTTTCCTTGTCGCCTGCTGTAGCCAATTTTTTTCTTGGAAATACCTTTTGCAGGTATTTGGGTAAAATCAAGGTAGCAATAATCCAGGGAGTTCCCACCAGGTTGTCTATGACCGTGGTGGCTGCAAATAAATTACCTGCTTCATTGACTTGGTAATGCAAGGCAATGGCATTGAAGTTGACCGATCCTCCGATGTAGGTCCCCGTGTACATCCCTGCTACGGCGGGTGCCAATGAGCCTATCACTTCCCCAGGCTGGACGAGCACCCAGGCGACCAAAACCCCAATCACCGTGGCCAAGGAACCCAACAAAAACAAGAGCAATAAAGGAAGTCCTGCTTTTTTAAGGCTCTTAAGGTCCACCTCCAACAAGGCAATAAATATGCCCAAAGGTGCCAGGTAAACAAATACTCCTTCGTAAATGGGGTTGGCCTCCATGGCACTGGGAATCCATCCTATATTGGAGAGAAAGGCACAAATAAGGATCACAAATATGGGTGTTCCTACAGATTTCGCCCAAGAAAATCGGGTGAGCCATTGTGCAAAAAACACGGCCAAGCATAAGGCTGCTGGGATCAACAAAAGGGAGGTAGATGAAGCCATGGGGAAATGTAAAAAAAAAATAGAGGGAAAAAAGCGAATACCCCAAAGGATTCGCTCTTTATCTCAAGAGACCTGAGCGATTTTATCCAGCAATTTGGAAAGTTGCTGAGTCAAGGAAGGCCTTGCATACTGCTCCATGGCTTTTTGAGACTGAGCGGTACCAGCAGAAACAAAAAGAGATCTAAGTTGTGCCTGAATTCCGATTTTATGCTGGTGGGCTAGCACTTCACCCGTTTTGCTCTCCCTCAAAATAGCTGCCGAATCCCCTTCAGGATCACCTAAAGCTAGAATAGGAATGCCTGTAGCCATGTATTCAAAAAGTTTACCTGGAATATTTCCCTTGGCATTTTGGGTATCGGTGAGGATAAGTACCAGGGCATGGGCCTGGGCATAATACGAAAACACCTGGGAATGGGTCACATAGCCCACAAAATGCACCTTGCTACGCAGCCAAGGATCGGCAGCGACGAAGTCCTGTACTGCTTGACTCACTTTGCCTACGAAACTGAGTTTCACCTCCTCTCCTTTGCTTTCAAACTCAGCTTTCATGGCCTCCAGCAAAGGTAGGGGATTACGAATGGCATCAATAATACCCGAATACACCAAGTGAAGCATGTTTGCCTGCTTGAACACAGGAGTAAAATGATTCGGTAGGTCCTCTGGATCAAAGCCATTGGTCAGGAGCTCAATCTTTCGACCAGCCAGTTTTTCTAGGTCCCGCTGAAAGGTGGGTGAAATACTCACCACCACATTGGCCTCTTGCAAAACCTTTTGCTCCAAGGCTTCGTGACGGCGGCGGATAATGGAGAGCATGGGGAGGGTGTCCAGAAATTCCCATTGGGACCAGGGATCCCGAAAGTCTGCCAACCAGGGTACTCCATATTTTTTCTTGAGTTGTAGGCCGATCAGGTGCAAACTATGAGGTGGACCTGTGGTTATCACGGCTTGAAATTGCCCTTCTTGGAGTAGAGCATGAAGAAACTTGACTGCAGGCTTCACCCAGAAAATCCGAGGATCTGGCACGAGGATGTTGGCCCGCAGCCAAATGGCTATTTTTTCTAATAGCCCCTTGTCTGCTTGCTCTAGCATACGACCCGGATGACTCTTTGCTGTCCTTTTTACTTTCGAAAACAAATGGTATGGCTCCCAGATGGGGAAGCGAATGACCTCCAGATGGGGAGAGACTTCTTTTAGCAGACTCTCGTCATGGAGGTCGAAGTCCGGATTTTCTGGTGTAAATATTACAGGCTCCCAGCCCGATTGGGGTAAATACTTGGCAAACTTCAACCAGCGCTGTACGCCAGATCCTCCGCTAGGAGGCCAATAGTAGGTGACGATTAAAACACGTTTTTTCATGGAAAGCTGGCTAGTTGGGAAAAGCCCTTGGCACAAATGTACTAAAAGAAAAAGGGGAATTTTCTTCCCCTTTTCTCGTGTCCCGCCTTTTTCCTGGAGTCATTTATTCTCCTTGAGCCAAAGAATACCCTTTTACACCATCAAACGTGTACAGGTGTTCGGTCTTGATGAAATCCAATCCCAGATGATTGATTTCTTGAAGCAAGGCAATGACCTGACGATGGTCAATAGGCCCTCCATTCGTCGATTTGAATCGGCACCGCCAATGGTCCGTGCAGAAGGTTTCTTTCAAACCTTCAGGGAATACCTTTACTCCACGGTTGGTGATCAACTGTAAGCTTAAGCTTAAGCTAGGGGTTTGGATTTGCTCCAGCATAGCTCCCAATTTGTTGGGATCTCTGTCTTCTTGGTCCCAGTCAAGAAATACGTCTATGCCCAGCAATTCCTTTTTGCTTTTTGGCTTGGCATTAAGGCGAATGGCCATGGGCTTACCTCCCTCTTTACCAAAAGAAGCAGGGATTAGTCGACTAGGTTGCTGACCAAGGCGGGAGATGACCGCTTGGGCAAATTCCTTTGTGCCAACTTTCTTGGACGAAAGACCTTCCTGGTAAATATCAGCCGTATGTATCCCATCTTCTAAGGTTTTCATCCAGGCATTTGAAATTTTTTCTGCTACCTCTGGCATGCCTAGATGAACCAACATCAAGATGGCTCCATTCAATAAACCGGATGGATTGGCGATATTCTTGCCTGCAATGTCTGGTGCCGAACCATGGATGGCTTCAAACACGGCTACTTCTTCTCCTACATTGGCCGAGCCTCCCAAACCTACCGAGCCCGTGACTTGTGCCGCCACGTCTGAGATAATATCTCCATACAAATTGAGGGTGACAATCACATCAAACACTTCGGGGCGCTCGGCAATCAACGCAGTACCTATATCTATGATTTTGTGTTCAGATTGGATGTTTGGATATTCCTTGGCGATTTCATCGAAGGTTTTATGGAAAAGTCCATCGGCCAACTTCATGATATTGTCTTTGGTCATGCAGGTGACTTTTTTTCTGCCATATTTTTTGGCATACTCAAAAGCATAGCGAATGATCTTTTCCGAACCAGGTTGAGAGATGACTTTCAGGCATTGGTGCACTTCCTGGGTCTGTCTGTGCTCAATGCCCGCATACAAATCCTCCTCATTTTCCCGAATAATCACCAAGTCTGTCTTTGGAAAATGGGTTTTTACAAAAGGGGAATAGGACTTACAAGGACGAACATTGGCAAACAAGCCAAAAGACTTGCGAGTAGTCACGTTCAGAGACTTGAATCCTCCACCCTGGGGGGTGGTAATGGGGGATTTTAAAAACACCTTGTTGGCACGTAAGGAATCAAAGGCATGGGGTTCCATTCCCGAACTGATTCCTTTGAGGTATATTTTTTCCCCGATTTCAATGACTTCATAGTCTAAATTAGTTCCTGCTGCATCCAAGATGGAGAGCGTAGCAGTCATGATTTCGGGTCCAATCCCGTCGCCATAGGCTACGGTAATTTTTCGATGGTAAGACATAGGTATAGTTGGTATAGCCTCAATTCAAAAGCTGGTGCAAAAGTAGGCAAAAGGGGGCGAAAACCCTCTATTTACGTCAAAAAATCAACTTATAGGTAGCATTAAAAAATCTTTGAAAAACAGAGGCTCATTTGATGTTCTTGGTTTTTCCAAATGGCATTGCTTGGCATTGTTCTTGTCAAACGTATATTTGTCTCACGTAATCTTGCATCCGCATGACTGAACTCGTCAATATCATCTCCGAAGAGAATAACGGAATTCTTTATTTGACCATCAATAGAGAAGATAAAATGAATGCCCTAAGTTTTTCCACCCTGGAAGAACTCAAGTTGGTCTTCGAACAATTGATGGACAACAAATCCATCAAAGCAGTAATTCTCACTGGTGCAGGAGAAAAAGCGTTTGTGGCTGGGGCCGATATCACCGAAATCGCTTCACTCAACGAAGTCAACGCACGTAAATTTGCTGAATTTGGGCAGGAGATTTTTGCCATGATCGAAAATTGCCACAAACCTGTGCTTGCCGTGACCAACGGCTACACCTTGGGAGGAGGATGCGAATTGGCCATGGCCTGCCACATGAGGATTGCCACGGCTAATGCCAAATTTGGACAACCGGAGGTAAATCTGGGAATCATTCCGGGATACGGAGGTACCCAAAGACTTACCCTTTTGGTAGGCAGAGGAAAAGCCAATGAATTGATGATGACCGGGGACATGATCGGTGCGGAGGAAGCGAAAAGCTTAGGCCTGGTCAATCACGTACTGCCCACCAAAGAAGAGGCTATCGCATGCGCAGAAGCAATAGTGGAGAAAATCAGGAGCAAAGCTCCTTTGGCTATCGGCATGATCGTGGATTGCGTCAATGCGGTATTTTCACAGGAAAATGGATACCAAACCGAAGCTAATTCCTTTGCCAGGTGCGTGAAATCAGGAGATTACAAAGAGGGAACCTCTGCATTTCTTGAAAAAAGAAAGCCTATCTTCCGTGGAGAATAAGCTCCTCCTGCCTTCATGAGCCAGCTAAAAAAACTTGCAGGACAAACAGCCATCTATGGCCTAAGTAGCATTTTAGGTCGTTCCATCAATTTTTTACTCATCATAGTCTACACGGCCTACCTCAGCGAAGCAGATTTGGGCGCATTCACGGGGATTTATGCCTTGATCGGGTTTTTAAATATTGTGTTTACTTATGGCATGGAAACGGCCTTCTTTCGATTTTCTACCGGAAAATCTTTAGATCCAAAACAAGTATACTCCAACACCCAGTCTCTCTTGCTTTGTTCTACTTTGCTTCTTGGAACCTTGGTTTATTTAGCGGCTCCTTTTCTAGCGCAAAGCATGAATTACCCCGATCAAGCCTACCTTTTCCAATGGACAGCCTTGATTTTATCCTTTGATGCACTTTTAGCTATACCTTTTGCCAAACTAAGGCTAGACAATAAAGCGCTCAGCTTTGCTACTGCCAAGGTGATCAATATCCTCTTGAATGTGGGATTCAATTTGCTCTTCCTGATTTGGATTCCTACATGGATCGAAGCAGGTGCTTTTTCCTCCGATATTTTTCCAAGTACCTGGGGGGTAGAGTATATTTTGCTGTCCAATCTCCTCGCCAATGGACTAATAATTCCTCTGGTGTGGTGGAAAGCAGGAGCTTTTCATTTTCAACTTAAAAAAGAAATTCTCTATCCCATGTGGGGCTATTCGCTTCCCCTACTTGCCATGGGATTGGCAGGAGTGACCAACGAATTGCTCTCTAGATTACTTTTTGAGTTTGTCTTGCCGCTCAACTTTTACCCTGGATTAAATTCTAGGGAGGCAGCAGGAATTTTTGGGGCCAATTTTAAGTTGGCGATCCTGATGAACCTGGTCATCCAAGCCTTCAAATATGCCGCAGAACCCTTCTTTTTTAGGCAATCTGGAGAAAAAGACTCCCCTTACCTGTACGCTCAGGTGATGCATGGATTTGTTATTTTTTGTTCCCTGTTGATGCTTGTTCTCTCAGTTAATTTAAATTGGATTGGACCATTGTTTTTAAAAGGCTCTTCTTACACCCTGGGATTCTCTATAGTGCCTATTCTTTTGGGAAGCTATTTACTCTTAGGAGTATATTTCAATGTTTCCATTTGGTTTAAACTTACCGACAAAACTGCTTACAGTTTTTGGATTACCTGCCTAGGAGCTGCTGTCAGCGCCGGGTGTATTTTTTTACTCGTGCCCGTTTGGGGATTTATGGGCGCTGCAGTAGGTAGTGTGGCCTGCTACTTGGTGATGACTTTAGTTTGCTTCTATTATGGACAAAAATTTTATCCTATCCCCTATCATAGCTTCAAGGGTTTAGTATATGTTACTGTGGCATTTGCATTGAGCTACGTGGGGTTTTACCTGGAATTGGGGTCTTTTTGGTTAGATTTTTTGGCTAAAAACATGCTTATTCTGCTCTTTTTGGGAGGGTTTTTTCTTGTTGACCGAAAGTTTATTTCAGGTATTTTAGAAAAAAAATAGCCTGGAAGGATACCTGTTTTTCGATTGGAAAATGATTTGTTTTCCCTTATTCCACAAAAGGCATTATGTTTGCAGTGACCTGCAGAAATACCTTCTTCTAGTGAAATTTATTCCCTTTTTTCTTCTTTCATTCTACTTTTTTTCTCTTCCCTATTTGGGTCAATGCCAAGGTAATCCTTCTAAAAAAGAGCGAAAAGCACAAGAGATACAGACTACGGTAGACCGCTTGTTTATAGAAGGAGAAAAAGCATCCGTACTGGGGGAATGGGATAAAGCCTATTTCTTATTTGATAAAGCCTTAGACTTGGCTCCCGAGCAAGCAGCCATCTCCTATAAAATGGCCGAAGTCCTTGGAAAAAATAAGCAGCCCGAAAAAGCATTGCCTTTTGCCCAAAAAGCTGTTGCCCTGGAACCCAGCAATAGCTACTATGCCTTATTACTTGCAGAACTATATCACCAGCAGCAGCAGCCTTTGCGTGCAGCAGAAATTTTGGACAAACTCACTCAAGAATCTTCCAAAAACCAATCCTACACCTTAGACTTAGCCAGTATTTACTTGAATGCCAACGAATTTGACAAGGCCTTGGTGGTACTGGATAGAGCAGAAGCATTTTATGGGGTACGAGAGCCCTTTACGGTTCAAAAACAAAGGATTTACCTGAGAAAAGACAACCTGTCCAAAGCTATAGAAGAAGGAGAAAAATTGATTGCTGCCTTTCCAGGAAATCCCGCGTATGTATTGGGCTTGGTGGAGATTCTGTTTAACAACGGCAGGCTGGATCAAGCCATCCAATTGGTGGAGGGAGAAATACAAAAATACTCAGACCAGCCCGAATTGCAGATGATTGCATACACCTTGAAGTCCGAAAAAGGGGATGCCTCAGGTGCTCTGTCACATTTGATATTAGGAATGAAAAGTGCCGACTTAGCAGGTTCTGCAAAGGCGAAAGCTTATGAAGGAATTCTTGAGGAAATAAAAACCCAAGAAAGAGAATCTATCCTAGATACCTTAGAATACCTCATGCTAGGGTCACATCCTGAGGATGCCTCCATATTTGAAGCATTAGGAAAGCGCCGCATGGCAGAAAAAAAGGTGGCAGAAGGAATCGCCTTCTACAAAAAATCCTTGTCCCTAGAGTCAAATAACCAAGGTTTATTGGAAGAGGTTATCCTGAATTCATTTGAAGTAAACACCCCCTACCAAGAAGTAGAAAATTATACCCAGATGGCTGTGGAGGAGTTTCCGGAGGTAGCTGCCTTTTGGTTTTACGATGGGGTGGTAAAGTCGGCGCAAAAAAAAGATTCCCTGTCGGTAATATCTTTGGAGCATGCCTTACGATTGAATGAAGATAAAAATCAGCAATTGTCCCAAGTAGCCTACGGGACCCTTGCCAATAGCCAATACAACTTAGGGGAGAAAGAAAAGGCCTTTGCCAATTTTGAAAAAGCATTGGCTTTAGATTCCAAAGACGACCTGGTATTAAATAATTATGCTTATTTTCTATCCTTAGAGAAGTTGGAACTGGAAAAGGCAAAGAACATGGCTGAGCGTGTGGTGAAAAGAAACCCCAATAATTCTACCTACCTGGATACCCTAGCATGGATATTATTTCAGATGAAAAAATACGTGGAAGCTTTGGCTTACATGGAAAAGGCCATACAATTGGAAAATGATCCCAGTGGAGTCCTAATGGAACATTACGGAGACATTCTTTACCATCTCAACAGGGTAGATGAGGCCATAACCTGGTGGAAAAAAGCACAGCAGCATCCAGAAGGATCGGAAAAATTGGCTCAGAAAATCAAAGAAGGGAAATACCATGAATAAGCTTCTCCACCTTGGATGCCTTCTCGGGCTGGCACTGCTTTTGGGCTGTGCCAAAAAAACCTTGATCTATGAAGGCAATTCCATCATGGAAGATTTTACACCAAGAAAAGCCTCTTACGAATACCTTCAGGGTAAAGCAAAAATAGTCTTAGAGGAAGATTCTGGAAAAATAACCAGGGGCACCCTTCAATTGCGCGCCAAAAATGATAGTATTCTTTGGTTTTCCCTTTCCCCAGGGCTAGGATTGGAAGCCCTAAGGGGAATAATCACGGCCTCTAAAATACAGATTCAAGATAGAATAGGAGGCAATGACATCAACCTAAGTCATGAAGATTTTGAGCGCCTGTATGGGGTAAACGTTTCTCTTGATCTTTTCCAAAACCTGCTTTGGGCCAATATACCCTACCCTGTAATTTATGAAGATAGATTACTTAGAGTAGGAAGAAGATTTGAATTGACCCAGGTAAGAGATAAAATCCGTTACTTTAGTAAAATAGATACCAAGCATGGAAAGGTAGTTGAATTTTCAAGCACTTCTTTGTCCAACTTGGGTACTATTTTAGGTAGCTTTGAAAAATTTCAAGAGGTCAACTCCCAGGTATTCCCGGTAGGAGCACTCTACAAAGTTGCCTTTGTAACCCCTGAGAAAAGTCATTATTTTAGAGTTTACTTGGATTGGACTTCTTTTGAGTTGCAAGAGGCTTCCCTAGTATTTCCTTTTCGATTTTAAAATCGTATGAAAATAGTGTTTCGTTTGTTATTTATTTTTTGCCTGATTTCATTGCAGATAGAGGTTTTTTCCCAAACCAATAAATCAAGGGAGCAACTGGAGCGTGATAAACTGGAAGTACAAAATCGCTTAAAAGAGTTTGATGCCATCCTCAAACAAACCACGGCCACCAAAA
>Ga0169931_10004156_pt1 | contig 22618 bp, 20 predicted proteins | sample Kivu_15m_20L_FD_129675 | JGI IMG/M metagenome (GOLD analysis project Ga0169931, IMG submission 129675) | Freshwater microbial communities from Lake Kivu, Western Province, Rwanda to study Microbial Dark Matter (Phase II) - Kivu_15m_20L... | ecosystem: Environmental > Aquatic > Freshwater > Lake...
CACGCGGGCATCGCCATTGGAGATGACGGCTACAGCCAGCAGGGGCTCGAGGACGTGGCGCTGATGCGCGCGCTGCCGGCCGAGCGCGTGCGGGCGGGGCTGTTCGTCGGGCTGGCCGAAGGCGACCTGCCGTCGCGCGGCGCCCGGCCGGGGTTCGGCGAGTACCTGGTCCGCAACGTGATCGGCATCGACCCTCAGCACCGCCTGGTGGCGGTGGGCGCCCATCCGCAGGAAGGCGACCGGGCGGTCTTCTGCACCCGCGATGCCCGCGCCGCGCGCGCCGACCTGATCCGCGTGTGCACCGAGCTGCGCGACGAGCTCGAGACCGACGGGCTGGCGGTGCGCGGCGCGGTCTACGTGTCATGCGTGGCCCGCGGGGCGGCCCTGTTCGGGGCGACGTCGGTCGAGGCCGGCCTGATCCGCTCGCAGCTGGGCGAATGCCCGCTGGTGGGGTTCTTCGCCAACGGCGAGATCGCCCAGCATCGGCTGTACGGCTACACCGGCGTGCTCGCGCTGTTCACCGGGCCCCGCTAGAGCCGGTCGGGGTCGGCCAGCAGTGCCTCGCCCCAGTCGCGGATCGCGGCCCGCTCGTCGGCGTCCAGCCGGCGCAGCGCCTGCACCATCAGCGCGGTTCGTGGGTTGGCGGCGAGCGCCACCTCGTGGCGGTCGAGAAAGCACCAGTAGAGCGTGGTGAGCGGGCAGGCGCGCGGGCCGGTGCGCTGCTGCGGGCGGTACACGCAGCCCTCGCAGTGGTTGCTCATCCGCTTCACGTAGGCGCCGCTCGCGGCGTAGGGCTTGGAGGTGAAGCGGCCACCGTCGGCATACAGCGCCATGCCGGCGGTGTTGGGCAGCTCCACCCACTCGACCGCGTCGACGTAGACCGCGAGGTACCAGTCGCTGACCTCGGCAGGCGCGAGCCCGGCGAGCAGCGCGAAGTTGCCGGTCAGCATCAGCCGCTGGATGTGGTGCGCGTACCCGTGCCGCAGCGTCTGCCCGATCGCGTCGCGCAGGCAGGCCATGCGGGTCTCGCCCGTCCACCACCAAGCCGGCAGCGGCCGCTGGTGCCCGAAGTGGTTGGCCTTCGCCAGACCCGGCATCTCGAGCCAGTAGACGCCCCGGACGAATTCGCGCCAGCCCAGCACCTGGCGCACGAACCCCTCCACGCCGGCCAGCGTCAACGGCCCCTCGGCGCCCGCTTCGCGCTGCCCGCGCCAGGCCGCCTCCACCGCGCCGATCACCTCGCGCGGATCGAGCAGCTTCAGGTTCAGGCTGCTCGATAGCAACGCGTGCCAGCCGTACGGGGTGTCGGTCCACATCGCGTCCTGCCAGCGCCCGAAGCCGGCGAGCCGGGTGTCGACGAAGTGCCGCAGCGCCTGCAGCGCCTGGGCTCGGGTCACCGGCCACCCGAAGGTTTCGAGCGGTCCTGGATGGTCGGGGAAGCGGCGCCGCACCAGCTCGATCACCTCGCGGGTCAGCGCATCGGGTTCGAAGCAGGCCGGCGGCGGGATCGGTCCGGGCCCGGATCGTGGATAGCCCGCGCGGTTCTCGGCGTCGAAGTTCCAGCGGCCGCCTTCCGGCTCGCCGTCGGCGTCCAGCAGTACCCGGTGCCGACGGCGCATCCACCGGTAGAAGGTCTCCATCCGCAGCGAGCGCAGGCCCTGCGCCCAGCCGGCGAAGTCCTCGCGCGTGCACAGGAAGTGCGGATCGGGCAGCACCCGCAGCGCGACGCCGTGGCGCGCCGCCAGGGCCTGCAACCCCTGCAGCAGCCACCACTCGCCGGGCTCGCAGACCACCAGCGACCCGGGCCGCCAGGCCTGCACCAGCACCTCGAGCCGCTCGAGCAGTCCGGGCGGGCCGTCCTGCTCGAGCCGCCAGTAGTGAAGCGGCAGCCCGCGTTCGCGCAGCGACGCCGCGTAGTGCCGCATCGCGGCGAGGAACAGCACGGTGCGGGCGCGGTGGCTGCGCACCCGGGTGGACTCGCCCGGCGCCTCGATCATCACGATCCGGTCGCGCGCCGGATCGATGCCGGCGAGCGCCGGCTCAGCCGGGCTCAGCTGATCGCCGAGCACCAGCCGCAGCGCGGCGACAGGCGTCTGAGCAGTATCGGACATGATCCCATTGACGCGCCCATCGACGGCGCCAGGCCATGGGACGGGCGCAGTGCGCACACGGTTTGGAGGGCAGGAAGGACTTGTTGCCACGATGGGCCGAACCGGCCCGCCGGCCGCCGCCCGTGGTCATTCGGGGTGCCCGGCCCGCCACCGGCGGATGGCCGGCTGGATGTCGCGCAGGTCGGCGATCACCATCACCGCCGGCGGCGGCCGGCGTTGCAGGATGGGGCAGTTGCCGCCGGCCCAGATCTCGGTGCCGGCGGGCAGCTTCTCGCGCAGCTCGGCGAGGCTGTCGAGCACGTGATTGGGGTTCACCACCGCCGAGAACGACAGTGCCACGACGTCGGCGCGATGCGCACCAGCGGCCAGCACGATGTCCCAGACCGGGGTCTGGACGCCGAGCGACACGCAGCGGCAGCCCTCGAGGGCGAGGATCGCCTCGGCCATCAGCAGCCCCAGGCCGTGCGACTCGAGCGGAATGGTGGTGAGCAGCACCCGCGGATGCCGGGCCGGCTGCGGGATGGTGCCGATGGCGCCGCGCAGCACGACCTGCAGCGTCTCGGTGTACAGGTGCTCTTCGAAGACCTCGACGTAGCCGCGCGCCCAGGCCTCGCCGACCATCCGGGTCAGGCGGGCGACCACCTCCATCACGAAGCGCTCCATGCCCAGTCGCAACTGCGACTGCGACAGCGCGCGCCGCAGTTCATCGACCTGGTGCGACTTGATCAGGTCGACGAAGCGCGACAGGTCTTCGTGCTCGGCCTGTGCCTCACCCAGCGACTGCGGCCGCGCACTGGCGCCGGCCGACTCGGCCGCGAGCGCCTGCAGCTGCTCGATCGGAAGGCCGATGACCTTGCCGGGCCGATGCCCCGCGTCCATCAGGCGCCGCAGCACACGCAGCTTGTCGACCTGGTCGATCGGATAAACCCGCTCGCCGAAGGCGTCGCGGTCGGGCTGCGGGAACCCGTAGCGACGCTCCCAGACGCGCAGGGTGTCCTTGGACAACCCGGTGTCTCGCTCAACGGCCGAGATGGTCCGCGACAGCGCGGGATTGGAATTTCGATCGTTCATGACGGTGACGACCCCTCGCCGGGACGCACTCGGGATCTGGGGCTGGACAGGCAGTGGGTTGTCCTGGACAACATTTGACCGCAGGCGTCTGGCTGTTTAGTATAGGTCGTACCTGCTCAGTTGACCAGGACAACATGGTCGGTCAGAGGGTCGGGTTTTCCTCAACCGCTTGCCTGCAGGCGGCCGTCCGAGGCGCTCGCGTTCCGCGTACGTAATTTGACCTGGACAAGCTCTCCGCTTGTCGATCGCCGTCCCTCTCACCCAACCCGTCAGGACCTGCGCCAAGGCCCGACTGAATCGCACGATTACCAAACGGTCATTTAGTGACCATTCAGTCAAAACCGGCTAGCATGCAGGTCAGTCACCCCCAGGAGCCTCATCATGAACGCCCCCGAGAAGATCTTCCTGCCTGACATCCAGTCGATCGCCGATGGCCGCAACCTCGCGATCCAGCGCGTGGGCGTCAAGGACATCACGCACCCGCTGACGGTGCGCACGCTGCGCGGCCCGCTGGCCACCGTGGCCAGCATCGACATGTACGTGGGCCTCGCCGCCGACGTCAAGGGCACTCACATGTCGCGCTTCCTGGAGGTGCTGCAGGCCGAGCACGCGCCGATGTCGCCGGGCGTGCTGTCGTCACTGATGACCACGATGCTCCAGCGCCTGGAAGCCGACAGCGGCTACATCGAGATGCGCTTCCCGTACTTCGTGATGAAGCGCGCGCCGGTCTCGGGCGTGGAGAGCCTGATGGACTACCGGGTCACGCTGCGGGCCGAGGTGCGCGAGGGTCGGCAGACCCTCACGATGCGGGTGCTGGTCCCGGTGACGAGTCTGTGCCCGTGCTCGAAGAACATCTCGGAATACGGCGCCCACAACCAGCGTTCGCATGTCACCATGTCGGCGCGCCTGCGCGGCGACCTCGACGTCGAGACGCTGATCGACGTCGCCGAGCGGGCGGCCTCGTGCGAGCTCTGGGGGCTGCTGAAGCGGCCCGACGAGAAGTTCGTCACCGAGCGCGCCTACGACAACCCGAAGTTCGTCGAGGACCTGGTGCGCGACGTGGCGCTGGCCCTCGAGCGCCTCGACGCGGTGGCCGGCTACACGGTCGAGTCGGAGAACTTCGAATCGATCCACAACCACTCGGCGTACGCGCTGATCGAACGCGACAAGCCCTGAACCACCAGCGCCCATGACACGCCCGCTCGACATCGCCATCATCGGCGGCGGCATCTCCGGACTGGGTGCCGCCCACCGGCTCGCCCAGCGTCATCGGGTCACGCTGTTCGAGGCGGCCGACTACGTGGGCGGACACACCCACACCGTCGATGCCACGGTGGGCGGCGTCACGCATCCGGTGGACACCGGCTTCCTGGTGTTCAACGAGCGCACCTATCCCCAGCTGATCGCGCTGTTCGAGTCGCTAGGGGTGCCGGTGGCCGCCTCCGACATGTCGTTCTCGGTGTCGGTGGGTCCGCACGAGTTCGAATGGTGCGGCTCCGACCTCCGGAGCGTGTTCGCGCAGCCGGCCAACGCGCTGTCGCCCCGGTTCTGGTGGATGCTGGCCGACATCCTGCGCTTCAACCGGCAGGCCACCGCGCTGGCACGCGACCCCTCCCGCGCGTCCGACGCGGGCGTGCCGCTCGGTCAGTGGCTCGACGCCCAGCGGTACGGCCGGCCGTTCCGCGAGGGCTACCTGCTGCCGATGGCCGCGGCGATCTGGTCGTGCCCGGTCGATGCGATGCTCGCCTTTCCGGCCGGCAGCTTCGCCCGCTTCTGCGACAACCACGGGCTGCTGCAGGTGGCCGACCGGCCGCGCTGGTTCACCGTGGCCGGGGGCGCGCGGCAGTACGTCGAGCGCATCGTGCCGGGCCTGCACCAGGTGCGCACCGGCACGCCGGTGCGCGGCGTGCTGCGCGAGCCGCCCGGTGCGGCGGGCCGTCCGGCGGGCACGGTCACGGTGATCACCGATCACGGCCGCGAGCGCTTCGACGAGGTGGTCCTGGCCTGCCACAGCGACCAGTCGCTGGCGCTGCTGCTCGATGCGTCCGACGACGAGCGGTCGGTGCTGGGTGCGGTGCCCTACCAGCCCAACCGGGCCTACCTGCACACCGACCTCGCGCTGATGCCCCGGCGGCGCCGGGCGTGGGCGTCCTGGAACTACCTGAGCCGGGGACGCTTCGGCGGCCCTGCCGGCGTGCAGGCGGCCGGCGGCCCGTCGGTGGCGGTCACCTACTGGCTCAACCGGCTGCAGCCGCTGCCCTTCGCCGAGCCGGTCCTGGTCACGCTCAACCCGCCCGCACCTCCACGCGAGGATCGGACCCTCGGCGTCTACGACTACTCGCACCCGGTGTTCGACGGCGGCGCCCTGCTCGCGCAGCGGCGACTGCCCGCGCTGCAGGGCCTGCGCCACACCTGGTACGCAGGCGCCTGGACCGGCTGGGGCTTCCACGAGGACGGCCTGAAGTCGGGGCTGGCGGTGGCGGGCGCCCTGCTGGCGAGCACCGATGCCGATGCGGCCCCGACCCTCCTCGCAGCCGCGGCCTGAGCGACACCCGCATGGACGACGAACCCGCCCTGCAGTTCGGCTTCGGCCCGATCCGCCACGTGCGGCTGCGGCCGCTGCGGCGCGTGTTCAGCTACCCTGGGGTGTTCCTGCGGCTGCGGGTCGACACCGACGCGGCGCAACGCTCGGCCCGGGCGCTCGCGCCCTGGTTCGCGATCGACCGCGCCGCGCCGGTGGGCTTTCGCAGCGCCGACCACGGCGACGGCCGCACGCCGCTGGCCGACTGGGCGCGCGGGCTGTGCGCGCAGGCGGGCATCGACGTCGACGGTCCGATCTGGCTGCACTGCCTGCCGAGGATGCTCGGCTACGCGTTCAAGCCGGTCAGCTTCTGGTTCTGCCACGACCGGCAGGGCGCGCTCAGGGCGGTGGTCGCCGAGGTGAACAACACCTTCGGCGAGCGCCACTGCTACCTGCTCGCCGAGCCGGACGGCTCGGTGCTGCGGCCCGGGCGCGAGCTGCAGGCGCGCAAGGTCTTCCATGTCTCGCCGTTCTGCTCGCTCGAGGGCGGCTACCGCTTCCGTTTCGTCAACCGCCCCGACCGGGCGCTCGCTCGCATCGACTACCACGACGCCGAGGGCCCGCTGCTGCTCACCAGCCTGAGCGGCGAGCTGGTGCCTGCCGGGCCGGCCGCGCTGCGGCGCGCCCTGCTCGGCCAGCCGCTGTTCACGGTCGGCGTGATCGCCCGCATCCACCTGCAGGCGCTGCGCCTGTGGTGGTCGCGAGTCCCGTTCCATACCAAGCCCGCAGCGCCCGAGGCCTTCGTCACCCGAGGAGACCGATGAACCGTCCCGCGTCCACGATGCTCGATACCCCGGCATCACCCCTGCTGAACCCGGCGGCGTCGCTGCTCGAAGACGCCCACGGCGCCGAGCGTGGCGCCGACCCGGCCACCGCCCCCGCGCGGGGAGCCACCGATGAGCCGGTGCCGGCCGCGGCGCGCGCGGTGTTCGCGCTGCTCGGTCGGATGCGCCACGGCCGGCTGTCGGTGACCCTGCCCCGGGGCTCGCAGCGCAGCTTCGGCGCGGGCGAGCCGCGGGTGTCGGTGCGGCTGGCCAACTGGAACGTATTCGGCGCCTCGCTGGCGCGCGGCGACATCGGCTTCGCCGAGAGCTATATCGCCGGCGACTGGGAGACCGACTCGCTGGCCGACCTGATGCGGCTGATGCTGGCCAACCGCGACGTCGTCGAGCGCGCCATCTACGGCCGCTGGTGGGGCCAGATCGCGTATCGGCTGCGGCACCTGCTGAACTTCAACAGCCGCGCCGGCTCGCGCCGCAACATCCACGCGCACTACGACCTGGGCAACCCGTTCTACGAGGTCTGGCTCGACCCGGGCATGACCTACTCCAGCGCGCTGTACGGTAACGAGCCGGCGCGCTCGCTGGCCGACGCCCAGACCGCGAAGTACCGGCGCATCCTCGACGAGCTGGCGCTGCCGGCCGGCGCCCGCGTGCTCGAGATCGGCTGCGGCTGGGGCGGCTTCGCCGAGCTGGCGGCCCGCGACGGCCTGCATGTCACCGGCCTCACGCTGTCCACCGAGCAGCTCGCCTGGGCCCGGAGCCGGCTCGACGCCGCCGGCCTCGGTGCGCGCGCCGACCTGCGCCTGCAGGACTACCGCGACGAGCACGGCCGCTACGACGCGATCGTCTCGATCGAGATGTTCGAGGCGGTGGGCGAGCGCTACTGGGCGGGCTGGTTCGACACCCTGCGCCGATGCCTGAAGCCCGGCGGCCGCGCGGTCGTGCAGACCATCACCATCGACGACGCGCTGTTCGAGCGCTACCGCCGCGGCACCGACTTCATCCAGCAGTACGTGTTCCCCGGCGGAATGCTGCCCTCGCCCGCGGTGTTCGGGCGCGCCGCCGGGGCGGCCGGGATGGCGCTCGAGCGGCGCTTCGCCTTCGGCCCCGACTACGCGCGCACCCTGCGCGAGTGGCACGCCGCCTTCCTCGACGGACTGCCCCGGATCACCGCGCAGGGCTTCGACACCCGGTTCGCGCGGACCTGGTCGTTCTACCTCGCCTACTGCGAGGCCGGATTCGCCCAGGGCGCCACCGACGTGATCCAGTTCACCCTGCGCGCGCCGGAGTGACCCGATGGACCGGCGACGCACCCTGAAAGCGGCCCTGGCGGCCGCGCTGCTGGTTCCGGCGGCCCGTGCGCGGGCCGCCGGCGAGGATGCCGCCCGGCCCCCGGCGCCGGTCGCGCAGGCACTCGGCGAAGCCCGGCTGGCGGGTGACGGCGACCTGCGCTGGTTCGGCCTGAAGGTGTACACCGCGCAGCTCTGGGTGGGGCCGCGCGGGCTGCGCCCCGAGCGGATCGACGCCGAGCCCTTCGCGCTCGGCCTGCGCTACGCGATGCGCCTGCAGGGCGCCGCGATCGCCGACCGCAGCCTCGAGGAGATCGCCCGGATGGGCTTCGGCGACGCCGACCGGCGCGCCCGCTGGCACGCCGACATGAAGCGGGTGTTCCCCGACGTGGCTGCCGGCGACCAGCTGATCGGCGTGCACGCACCCGGCCGCGCCACCCGCTTCTTCCACAACGAGCGGGCCACCGGTGCGGTGGAGGATCCGGCCTTCGCCGGCGCCTTCTTCGCGATCTGGCTCGATCCGCGGACCGTGGCGCCGAGGCTGCGCGACACCCTGCTGCGGGGCGCCGGCGACGGCGCCCGCGCGGCGGGCTGACCGGGGCCGCGGCGATGAGCGTCGCCGGCGCACCGCCGGGCCGCGCGCCGCTCGCGGCGCCCGCCGCGCCCGCGCCCGCGCCGGCGGCGGCCCCGCTCGGCGTGCGCGGCTACGTGAGCTACGGCGTGCTGCGCGGCCCGCTTGCGCTGCTCGAGTTGCCGCTGTTCGTGCTGCTGCCCACCTTCTACGCCGAGACGCTCGGGGTGGACCTCACCCTGGTCGGCGCGATCCTGTTCTTCACGCGGCTGGTCGACGCGGTGGCCGACCCCACGATCGGCGTGATGCTCGACGCCCGCCCGGCGCCCACCACCTACCGCCGCTGGATCCTCTGGGCGCTGCCGGTGCTGGTGCTGGGCTACGCCGCGGTGTTCTCGCCGCCGGCGGGTGTCTCGCTGCCGGCCTGGCTCGCGATCGCCTCGGTGGTCACCTACCTCGCTTACTCGGTGGTCTCCATCGCCTACCAGGCCTGGGGTTCCCGGCTGGGGTCCACGCCGGTCGAGCGCGTGCGCGTGACCGCCAGCCGCGAGGCCTTCGGGCTGCTCGGCGTGCTGCTGTCGGCCAGCCTGCTGCTGCCCGAGCGGGTCGGCTGGCTGGTGCTGCTGTTCGCGGTGGGCGCCGCGCTGGCCGCGGCCGCGATCAGCCGCGCCCCCCTGCCGCCGGCGCCGGCCGGTCCTGCGGTGGCGCCGCCGCAGCTGCCCCTGCGCGAGCGGCTGCGCGCCACCTGGCGCGACGTCTCGGGCAGCCGGCCGTTCCGCTGGATGCTGGCGGCCTTCATGATCAACGGCGTGGCCACCGCGATTCCGGCCACCCTGGTGCTGTTCTACATCGGCGACGTGCTGCAGTCGGCGCCCCGCGCCCCGATGTTCCTGGTGGCCTACTTCCTCGCCGCGGCCGTCGGCATGCCGGTCTGGGTCCGGATCGCGCGGGTCGCCGGCCTGCGCAATGCCTGGCTGTTCGGCATGGCGCTGGCGGTGTTCGCCTTCGTCTGGGCGTTCGGGCTGGGCGCCGGCGACACCACCGCATTCCTGGTGGTCTGCCTGGTGACCGGCTTCGCGCTGGGTGCCGACCTGGCGGTGCCACCGGCCCTGCTGGCCAACGCGCTGAGCGCCGAGGACGCGCCGAAGGAGCGCCATGGCGCGTTCTTCGGGGTGTGGAACCTCGCCACCAAGATCAACCTGGCCGCAGCCGCCGGCCTGGCACTGCCCCTGCTGGGCCTGCTCGGCTACACGCCGGGCAGCCCCCCCGGACACACGATCGCGTTGTCGGCCACCTACGCGCTGCTGCCCAGCGCGCTCAAGCTGCTCGCCGGCTTCGTGCTGGTGGTGGCACCGCTGCCGCCCGACGACCGCCCCGCCGAGGTCCGCCCAAGATGATCGCACTGCCGCCCTCGCTGACCGCCCGGGCCGAGGCGCCCGCCCTTGCCGGCGCGCCGGCCCTGACCCGCGCCGCGTCTGCCCTCGACGCGTCCAACCGCGACGCCTCTTTCGGCGCCCTGTCCGGCGCCGCAGCCGCCGGCCCCGACCGTGGCCGCCGCGCCGCGCTGGGCGGCCTGCTGGGGGTGGCGGCCCTGGCCGGCTGCGCGTCCCCGGAGCCCTCGCGCTATGCCGCCGAGCGGCCCCTGCTCGACCTGAAGACCTACTTCGACGGCGACGTGGACGCCTGGGGCCTGTTCCAGGACCGCTGGGGCGAAGTGGTCAGGCGATTCACCGTGCAGATGAAGGGCACTTGGCAGGGCGACACCGGCGTCCTCGACGAGGATTTCTTCTACACCGACGGCACTCGCGAGAAGCGGGTCTGGACCATCCGCAAGCTGCCGGGCGGCCAGTACACCGGCACCGCGGCCGACGTGGTCGGCGAGGCCCGCGGCGTGGCGGCGGGCAACGCGCTGAACTGGCGCTACGTGCTCGCGCTGCCGATTCAGGGCCGGGTCTGGCACGTCGACTTCGACGACTGGATGTACCTGGTCGACGAACGCGTGATGCTGAACCGCGCCACGATGAGCAAGTTCGGCGTGCGCCTCGGCGAGGTGCTGCTGTCGTTCAAGCGGCGCTGAGCCGCGAAGGGCCCCGTGATGCAGAGCCGCTTCCACGCCGGACCGGACGACCCTCCCGGTCCCTCGCTGTTCGGACCGCTGAATCCGCCGGTCGCCGACTGGACCGGCCGGCGGGTCTGGGTGGTGGGCGCCTCCAGCGGCATCGGCGCCGGGCTTGCCCGCGCCCTGCGGGCCCGGGGGGCGCGCGTGGCGGTGTCGGCGCGCCGGGCCGACGCGCTGGCCGCGCTGTTCGCCGGCGAGGCGCCGGGCGCGGCGCCGCCCGAGCTGCTGCCGCTCGACGTCACTGACGCCGCCGCGGTGGCCGGCGCCTGCGAGACGCTGCGCAGCCGCTGGGGCGGCATCGACCTGGTGCTCTGGGTGGCCGGCGCCTACGTGCCGATGCGCGCGCAGACCTACTCGCTCGAGACGGCCCGGCGCATCCTCGACACCAACCTGGTCTCGGTGTACTCGGGCCTCGCCGCCCTGCTGCCGATGCTGCTCGCCCAGCGCTCGGGCGGCATCGCCCTGGTGGCCAGCGTGGCCGGCTACAGCGGGCTGCCCCAGGCGCTGGCCTACGGCCCCACCAAGGCGGCGCTGATCAACCTGGCCGAGTCGCTCTACCTCGACCTGCGGCCGGCCGGCATCGGCGTGTACCTGGTCAACCCCGGCTACGTGGACACCCCCGCCACCGCGGTCAACAGCTACCGGATGCCGGCGCTCATCAGCGCCGACGAGGCCGCCGAGGCCACCCTCGCCGGCATCGGCGCCGGCCGCTTCGAGGTGCACTACCCCAGGCGCTTCACCCTGTGGCTGAAGTTCGCCCGCCTGCTGCCGTATCGGCTGTACTTCGCGCTGGTGCGGCGGGTGACCGGCCTGTGAGCGGCCCGCTCGACGAGCCGCTGGCTCGGCTCAAGGCCTTCTACGAGACGCTGCGCCCGCAGGACGTGGCGCAGATCGACGCGCTCTACGCGCCCGACGCCTTCTTCAAGGATCCGTTCAACGAAGTGCGCGGCACCGAGGCGATCCGCCGCATCTTCGCGCACCTGTTCGAGCAGGTCGACCAGCCGCGCTTCGTGGTCACCGGGACCATCGCCCAGGACGACCGGGCGGTGCTGCTGTGGGAGTTCCGCTTCGCCTTCCGCCGCCCGCTGCCGGCCGGCCCGCAGGTGGTGCGGGGCTGCTCGCACCTGGTCTTCGACGCGGCCGGCCGGGTCGGCATGCACCGCGACTACTGGGACACCGCCGAGGAGCTGTACGCCCGGCTGCCGGTGCTGGGCGCGCTGATGCGACTGCTGCGCCGCCGGGGCGCCGCGGCGGGTTGATGCTGCGCACGGGGCGGACCCGCTGCTAGAATGCCGGCGCCGTGTCGCCACGAAGCGACATCCCGAGCCGCACCCCCCCGCCACTCGCCCGAGGAACGGCCCCCGGCCGCAACACCCGATGCTCTACCCCGAACTGTTCAAGTCGCTCGAACGCGTCCGGTGGCACATGGACGACCTGCCCTGGGACCGGTTCGACCCGGCCCTGCTGACCGACGAGCAGGCGTACACCATCAAGATGAACGCGATCACCGAGTGGGCGGCCCTGCCGGCCACCGAGATGTTCCTGCGCGACAACCGGCACGACTCCGACTTCAGCGCGTTCATGTCGGTCTGGTTCTACGAGGAGCAGAAGCACTCGCTGGTGCTGATGGAGTACCTGCGCCGGTTCCGGCCCGAGCTGGTGCCCACCGAGGCCGAGCTGCACGCGGTGCGCTTCGAGTTCGACCCCGCCCCGCCGCTCGAGACGCTGATGCTGCACTTCTGCGGCGAGATCCGGCTCAACCACTGGTACCGCTGCGCCTCGGAGTGGCACACCGAGCCGCTGATCAAGCACATCTACGAGATCATCTCCCGCGACGAGGCCCGGCACGGCGGCGCCTACCTGCAGTACATGAAGAAGGCGATCACCGAGGCCGGCGACGGCGCCCGCGCGGCCTTCGCCCGCATCGGCCTGCTGATGGCCAGCGCCCGGCGCACCGCCAAGGCGCTGCACCCCACCAACCTGCACGTCAACAAGGGCCTGTTCCCCAACGACACCGTGCAGAGCCGCCTGCCCGAGCCGGGCTGGCTCGAGCGCTGGCTCGATTCGCAGATCCGCTTCGACGACGACTGGGAGCGCAAGGTGGTCGAGCGGATCCTGCACAACCTCTCGCTGCTGTTCGGCCGCGAGCTGGGCACGGTGCAGGCGCTCAACCGCTACCGGCGCGAGCTGGGTCCGCAGGCGGCCTGAGCGCCGCGGCCGGCGCGATTCAGTCGCGCAGCCCGTCGGCCCAGCGGTCGTAGAGCCGGTGCGCCAGCGCGCGCATCGCCGGCAGGTGCAGCCCGCAGCCCTGCTCGATCGCCGCCGGCGACTGCACGGTGGGCACCCGCTCCAGAACCTCGGCCTCGCGCCGGTCCTTCGAGAGCCAGTACGCCACCTTCGGCCGGTCGGCCTCGGGGTGGAACTGCATGCCGAGGTGGATGCCGCCCCATTCGAAGGCCTGCTGGGGGCAGGCCGCGTTGCCGGCCAGCCGGGTGGCGCCGGCGGGCAGCGCGAACGCCTCGTAGTGCCACTGCATGACCACCGGCTCGTGCGGGTCGCCGAACCAACGGCTCGCGGCGGGCCCCGGTTCGACGCGGATCGGCTGCCAGCCGATCTCGGGCGCCGGGCTGCGGCCGATCGGCGAGCCGAGCACCCGCGCCAGCAGCTGGCCGCCCAGGCAGTGACCGATCACCGGCACGCCGGCGGCGACCGCCTCGCGCACCAGCGCCAGCTCGGCGCGGATGTGGTCGAGGTGCTCGTCGTTGGCGCTCATCGGTCCGCCGAGCACGCACAGGCCGGCGTGCCCGCCGGGCGCATCGGGCACCCGGTCGCCCGCGTGCACCCGCACCAGCGTCATCGGGCGCCCGCGGGCCGCCAGCCACTCGCCGAAGTGCCCCGGCCCGTCGCCCTCGGTGTGCTCGATCACCAGTACCGGTCGCATCGTGTCGGTCCGTCGTCTCGCGGCGCGCGCCCTCGCACGCCTGGGACGGATTGTGCCCGAGCGGGCGTCCCGTCCCCGGCGGCGCCTACGGAAGACCGAAACGCCGAACCGCCGTCGCCCTGAGCGCGCCGGCCAGGGCGCGGCGCGCGCCCGGCACCGGTCAGGCCTGCGGGCAGGCGCGCAGATCCGCCTCGGGCAGCGTCATTCGAAGCCGTTCGACCTCGACCAGCATCTCGGCGGTCACCGGCCTGACCTGCAGCACCACCCGCCCCGGCCCGGGGCCGCGCGGTGCGACCCGGACGCCCCGCACGCCCCGGTCGGCGATCGAGCGCGCCAGCGCCACCGCCAGCTCCTCCTGGCGGAACAGGCCGAGTGAGATCGATCCGCGCCACGCGCCGTCGGGCATCACGTAGGTCTCGGTGATGCCGCGCTGACGCAATTCGGCCACCCGCCGGGCATTGTCGATGGGGGATGGCGGCAGGTAGACCCACCACGAGGTGATGTCGTCGAGGCGCCGCATCTGCACCGAGAGTTCGGCAGCGACCGCATCGAACGCCGCCTGGATCCGTACCGCCTCGGCCTCGGACATCGGCCCGGCCTCGACGCACTGGGCGAGCCGCAGCTGCGCGGCCAGGGACACCGCGGGCGGCTCGGCCGGCCAGGCGGCTGGCGGCGCCTCGAACGGCTGCACCGCCGGCGCATCGGGTACCACCGCGGCACCCCCCAGCGCCGCCAGTCGCGGCGGCGTCGCGGGGGCCGGGACCGGCGCCGCCGCGGCGGACACGGGCGCCGTCGGCGCGACGGCCGGGGCCGGCGGGCCGCTTGGCGCCGCCGCCCCCGGGGCCGACGGTCCGTCGGCCGGGGTGGCGCCCGGCAGCACGCGCACGCGGTCCTCGCCCACCTGCCGCGAAAGCCGGGCCGGATCGCGCCCGTCGCCGCCCAGCGGCGCCATCCAGCCTCGAAACCAGCCGAACAGCAGGACGTTGGCCACCACCAGCAGCGTCAGCAGGAGCTTCATCCGCGGCGATCGTCAGGGCAGCGGCGGCCGCCGGCCCGCCCACGGCGCCGCGACCTCCAGCTCGGCGGCCAGCGCCAGCAGTGCCGCGTCTTCACCGAACCGGCCCACGAGCTGCACGCCGATCGGCAGGCCGCCGGTGGAGAAGCCCGCGGGCACCGCGATGGCGGGCTGCCCGGTGACGTTGGCCAGCGGCGTGAACGGGGAGTAGCCGGCGATGCCGTTCGGACCCACCCGGTAGTCGACGAAGTCGGGATTGGTCATCGCAAAGCGCCCGAGCAGCGCCGGCGGTTCGGCCAGCACCGGCAGCAGCAGCACGTCCCAGCGCTCCCAGAACCCGGCCAGCCGACGGGTCAGGCGGTGCAGCGCACCGAGCCGCGCCAGGTAGCGCGCGCCGCTCACGCCGCGGGCCACCTCGAGCGCGCCGCGGATGGTGGGCGAGAGCTCGTCCTCGCGCGGCGGCCGGCCGAGCGCCCGCGCCTGCGCGTCGATCGCCATCGCGGTGCCGCTGGCCACGATCTCGAGGGCCGGGCGCAGCAGCTCCTCGATCACGTCGAGGCGCGGCGCCTCGGGCGCCACTTCGTGGCCCAGGCCCGCCAGCGCACGGCCGGTCAGGCGGACCGCCTGGGCGACCTCGGGGTGGATCGGGCCGCCGTCGAAGCGGGCATCGAGCAGCGCGATCCGCAACCGCGGGGCGTCGCCCGCGTCGCCCGCCGCGCCCGCGCGGACCGCACGCAGCCAGCCGCCCGCCGGCGGCGGCGGCGCGGCGTAGGGGGCACCGGGATCGACGCCGGCGCTGCAGTCGAGGGCCGCCGCGGTGTCGCGCACGCTGCGCGAGACGACGTGGTCGGTGGCCAGGCCGCCCCAGGACTCGCCGATCAGCGGGCCGGCCGGGATCAGGCCGCGGCTGGGCTTCAGGCCCACCAGCCCGCAGCAGGCGGCCGGGATCCGGATGGACCCGAGTCCGTCGGAGGCGTGCGCCACCGGCACGATGCCCGCGGCCACCGCCGCCGCCGCACCGCCGCTGGAGCCGCCCGCGCTGTAGGCCGGATTCCAGGGATTGCGGGTGGGCCCGCCGTAGACCGTGGCCTCGGTGCTGGGGCTGACCCCCATCTCGGGGCTGGTGCTGCGCGCGAACGGCACGAAGCCGGCGGCGCGATAGCGCAGCACCAGCTCGGCGTCGTGGTCCCAGGTGGTGCCGCGGAAGAACACCGAGCCCATCGAGGACGGCAGGTCGACGCAGGCCAGCGAGAGGTCCTTGAGCGGCAGCGGCACGCCCAGGAACGGCCGGGCGGCCAGCAGCTCGACCCGGGCATCGTCGTCGGGCATGGCGTCGAGCTCGGCATCGAGCCGCCCGGCGCGCTGCCGGGCGCGGTCGGCCGCCACCGCGTCGATCGCGTTGATCACCGGGTTCACCCGGGCGGTGGCGGCCAGCGCCGCCTCGAGCAGCGCCACCGCGGTGGTCTCGCGGCGCGCGACCTGCGCGGCCAGCGCGAGCCCGTCGGGCAGGGAGGGTTGCGGATCGGTCATGGGTGGACGGGGTCATGCGTGGGTGGGGGGCGCGGCGGCACGGTCCGGGGGCACGCGGCAAGCGGTCGCGGGGCGGGGCGCGGCGTCGAGTGTACGACACGGCCGGCGCCGCGCGGGGCCGGCCGGCGCGGCGCTCAGGTAAGCTTGCCCGCGATGAACCTCGATACCGGCACCGAGTTCTCGGCCTACGTCGTGTTCGGTCGCGACGACTGGGCCCGGCTGCGCGCGAGCACCCCCCTCACCCTCTCCGAGCACGACCTGACCGCGCTGCGGGGGGTCAACGGGCAGCTCTCGCTCGAGGACGTGGTGCAGGTCTACCTGCCGCTGTCACGGCTGCTGAACCTGCATTTCCGCTCGGCGCGGGCGCTGTCGGGCGTCAAGGACGAGTTCCTCGGCCGGCTGGTGGGCCGTCGCCCCTACGTGATCGGCATCGCCGGCAGCGTGGCGGTGGGCAAGAGCACCTTCGCGCGCACGCTGCAGGCGCTGCTGGGGCGCTGGCCCGACCACCCCTCGGTGGCCCTGGTGACCACCGACGGCTTCCTGTACCCGAACGCCACGCTGATCGAGCGCGGGCTGATGAAGCGCAAGGGCTTTCCCGAGAGCTACGACCGGCGCCGGATGGTGCAGTTCCTGGCCGACATCAAGGCCGGCGTGGCCGAGGTGCGCGCGCCGGTGTACTCGCACCAGGGCTACGACATTGTGCCCGGCGAGTCGCTGCTGGTGGCGAGCCCCGACATCCTGATCTTCGAGGGCCTGAACGTGCTCCAGACCGGCACCCTCGAGGGCGGGCGCTCGCCCTCGATCATCGTGTCGGACTTCTTCGACTTCTCGCTGTACCTCGACGCAGACGACGTGCACATCCAGGAGTGGTACGTGCAGCGGTTCCAGAAGCTGCAGCGCACGGTGTTCCAGAACCCCTCCTCGTACTTCCACCACTACAAGGACCTCGACGCCGACCAGAGCCGCGAGGTGGCGCTGGGCATCTGGCGCGACATCAACCTCGCCAACCTGCGCGAGAACATCCTGCCCAGCCGCGAGCGCGCCCACGTGGTGCTGCGCAAGCGCCCCGACCACGCGGTGGGCGAGGTCTGGCTGCGGCAGATCTGAGGCGCGCCGGGCGGCGGGGCGCAACGGTCGCGCAGGCTGCCGCCGATGCACGCCGGATTGCCGCACCGAACGAAGACTGATGTGGTTAACCAGATCCATGTCAACCCAGACCATGAAAGAAGTCGCCGTCTACGAAGCCAAGACCCGCCTGTCGGAACTCCTCGCCGAGGTGGTCGCGGGTGAGCAGGTGGTCATCACGCGACGCGGTGTCGCAGTGGCGAAGCTGGTGGCGGCCGAGCCGGGCAGTCGGTCGGCGACCGCCGTCCGGCGGCAGCGGATCGCCGCGGTCTTCGAGGAGCTGCGTCGGGCCCGGCAGGGCGTGACGCTCGACCTGCCGCTGCGCGACGCGATTGAAGAGGGTCGCGACTGATGCCGTTCGTGCTCGACAACTCCGTGGTGTCGGGCTGGTATCTGGAGAATCAGGCGAGCGCCTAAGCGGATGCCATTGCCGAACGGCTGCAGACGGACCGCGCGTGGGTACCGCCGGTCTGGGAGCTGGAGCTCGCGAACGTGCTACGCACCGCCTGCATCCGGCAGCGGATGACCGCCGAAGCGGCGCAGTCGGTGGTGTCGCGCATCGTCTCGCTGCCGATCGAGGTGGATCGCCAGCCGGCGCCTCCCGGGGAGATCCTGGGACTGTCGCTGCGTTTCGGACTCACCGCGTACGACGCCAGCTATCTGGCGCTCGCGCTTCGCCGGCAGGTGTCGGTCGCCACCGCCGACGAGGCACTGCGCGCCGCAGCGCGCGCCGCCGGGGTCGGTGTGGTGAGCTGAGCCCACCAGCGACCGCGCGGCGCCCGGTATCGGTGCGGCCGCAGTCGGAGCGGCAGCCATCAATCGGGCAGCCGACGTCGACCCAGGGCGGCGATCTCCGCCGCCGACTTGATCGCCGGCAGCGTGGGCGTGGGCAAGAGCACGTTCGCGCGGACGCTTCCGGCGCGCTGGCCCACCCACCCCTCGGTGGCCCTGGTGACCACCGACATCCGGATCTTCGAGGGGCTGAACGAGCTGCAGACCGGCACCTTCGAAGGCGGGCGCTCGCCGTCGATCAACCTGCGCGCGGTCCGGCTGCGGCAGATCTGGGGCGTACTCGAGCGGCAACGGGCCCGATCTGCCGAACACCGCAGGTTCGGACCCGCCCGGAGTGCCTCGGTCACGGCGCCTTCAGTCCGAGCCGGTCCACGGTGGCGCGCTCCGAGACGAGCGTCTCGGCGATCTCGCGGGCGAACGCCTGGGGGCTGGCGCTGACCCGAACCTGCGAGCCCTGGGATGCGGCGAAGGCCAGGTAGTCGGGCTCGGCCGCCGCCTTGGTGATCGCCGCATGCAGGCGGGCGATCACGTCCGGCGGCGTCCCGGCGGGCGCTGCAAAGCCGCCCCAGGCATCGAACCGGTAGCCAGGCACGCCGGCCTCGACCATCGTGGGGACGTCCGGCAGCACGGCGACCCGCTGCTCCGGCGTCACCGCCAGCGCGCGCAGCCGGCCGGCCTTCAGGTGCGGCAGTGCCGCGCCGAGCACCGACACCGAGAAGTCGATCTGCGAGCCGACCAGCGCGTTGTACGACTCGATGGCGCCCTTGAACGGGACGTGCAGCAGGTCCAGCCCCGGCACCCGTTCGCGAACACGCTCGAACGCGATGTGCGCCGGCGACCCGACGCCGGCCGAGCCGTAGGTCAGCCGCCCGGGCTGGGCGAGCGCCGCGTCGAGGACTTCGCGCAGCGTCTTCCACGGCGCGCCGGCGTTCACCACGGCCACGAACGGCGACACGCCCACCATCGCGATCGGCGCGAACTCCTTCTCGACGTCGATCCTGCCGGTGATCGCCTGCTGGGTCGCATGCGCGGAGCCGAGGTAGACGAGGGTGTATCCGTCCGGCGCCGCGCTCGAGACCGCCTTCGCGCCGATCAGCGCACCGCCCCCGGGCCGGTTCTCGACCACCACCGGCTGGCCGAGCGTGCCGGACAGCTTCTCGGCGATCCGGCGGGTGGTCGCGTCGGGTGATCCGCCGGCCGGATACGGCACGACGATACGCACGGCCCGGGTGGGCCAGGCCTGGGCGCGGGCGGTCCGCGAGCCGGCCAGCAGCAGTGCGCCGCCCGCACCACCGGCGAGCCGGAACAGGCCGCGGCGGCCGTCGTCGATCGAGTTCATGGTCGTCTCCTTTCGGTGGTTGATCCGTCGGGGTCCGTCGACGATCCATCCGGATCCGTCGACGATCCGCGGAGGTTCAGTCGGCTTGCGCCTGGGTCTCGGGTCGATTGGCCGGGCTGCCCGGCGCCATCGGCCCGGGCTCGATCCGCACGAAGTCGATCCGGTTCGGATAGGCGAAGGTGCCGCGGTGCGCGTAGCGCACCGACACCTTGCGGCGCCGGTCGAGACCGATGTCGAGCCCTTCGCCGCCGAGCCGCACCAGCGTCGGCGAGGTGTCGAGCGGCTCCTCGGCAGGCCGCCCGCCGACGCTGAGCTCCGCGGTACCGCGCCGCTGCCCGTGCGCGCGATGATGGACGACCACCTGCTGCGGGCCGGGCGAGAGCGGCACGTCGATCGCGGCCTCGCGTTCGATGCCGCGCCGGAACACGAGGTGCAGGCGACCGCCGTCGACGAACATCGCGAGCCCGGCGAAGCTGTCGCCGATCGCCCAGATCACGCCCTCGTCGCCGGCGGCCCAGTCGAACGCGCAGGTCAGCGTGTAGTCGCGGTCGGCGATCAGCAGCGACACCGCGATCGTGGCGACCGTCTCGGCGCCGGGATGGAAGACCCGCGGCCGGGATGCGGCCTCGAGCATCTGCGGCGACAGCGCGAGCACCCGGCGGTTGTCGCGGTTGTCGAGCGGGTACAGGTAGCGCGCGGCCGCGTCGGCCTCGAACGCGTCGACCAGCTCGCGCAGCACATCGGGGCGTGCCGCGGCCAGGTCGTCGATCTCGGTGGGATCGGCCTCCAGGTCGAACAGCATCCAGTTGTCGAGGTCGATCCGGGTGGCCGCCGGCTGCAGCGACACGATCTTCCAGCGGCCGCGGATGTAGCCGCGGTTGCCCTCGAGCTCGTAGTGCTGGGCCCGTTCCTGGACGACCCGCGGCCCGCGCGCCGCGGGATCGTCGAGCATCGGCGCCCAGCTCGTGCCGTCGAGCGTGCGCGTGCGGTAGCCCTGGTGCTGCGCCGGATACTCGAGCCCGGTGATCTCGAGCAGCGTGGGCAGCGTGTCGGTCACGTGGATCCAGTCGCGGCGGATCGCGCCCGCGTCCCGGATGCGGGCCGGCCAGCTGACGATCATCGGCACGCGGATGCCGCCGTTCATCGGCGTGCGCTTGAAGAAGCGGAACGGCGTGTTCGACGCATTGCCCCAGCCCACCGGATAGGCCGGATACGAGTCGATGCCGCCGAGCGCGCCGGCCTCCAGCATCCGCATCGCGAGCGCCGGATCCTCGGTGCGGGTGATCCGCTTCTCGAAGATGTTCGCGGTGCCGTCGGGCCCGCCGATCGAGGACGCGCCGTTGTCGCTGGTGAGCAGCACCAGCGTGTCGTCGAGCACGCCGAGCTCTCGCAGGCAGCCGAGCAGGCGCCCGAGGTTCTGGTCGACGTTGTCGATCATCGCCGCGTACAGCGCCATGTAGTGCGCCATCACCTCGCGGCGCTGCGGGTCGGTGCCCGCCCATTCCGGCACGCCGGGGGTGAGCCCGGGCAGGCGCCAGTCGGGGGGCACCACGCCGAGTGTGCGCTGGCGCTCGAAGCGCCGCTCGCGCAGGGCGTCCCAGCCGAGGTCGTAGACGCCGCGGTAGTGCTCGACGTCGCGCGCCCGCGCCTGCAGCGGCACGTGCGGCGCGTTGTGGGCGAGGTAGAGGAAGAACGGCTTGGCGCCGTCGGCCGACCGGTGCGCGCGCAGCCAGGCGATCGCGCGATCGGTCCAGTCGTCGGTGCAGAAGTAGTCGTCGGGATAGGCGTCGCGCTGCGCGAAGTCGTTGCCCTCGACCAGGTGGCCCGGCGAGAAGAAGTTGGTCTCGGCGCCCATGAAGCCGTAGAACCGGTCGAAGCCGCGCTGCAGCGGCCACGAGGCGCGGTTGCCTGCGGCCTGCACCTGGTGGTCGGGCGTGTTGTGCCACTTGCCGACCGCGTAGGTCGACCAGCCGCCGGCCCGCAGCAGCTCGGCCATCGTCGGGGCGTCGCGGCTGATCTCGGCCGCCTGGAACCCCGGATAGCCCGGGTTCGCATGGGTGAGCCAGCCGCAGCCGACCGAGTGCGGATCCTTGCCGGTCAGCAGCGCGGCGCGCGCCGGCGCACACATCGGCACCGTGGTGTAGCCGGTGAAGCGCAGGCCGGCACCGGCGAGCGCGTCGATGTTCGGGGTCCGGATCTCGCCGCCGTAGCAGCCGAAGTCGGAGAAGCCGACGTCGTCGAGCAGGATCACGATCACGTTCGGCGCGCCGGCCGGCGCGGTCACCGCCGGCCGCCACCACGGGGTCGATTCGGCGAGCGTGCGGCCGATGCGGCCCTGCCAGCCCTCGCCGGGATCGCCCGACAGCCACTGTGGTTCGGGCCGGGGGGTTGCTTCGTCCATGCGGTCTGCTCCTCGTGCGACGTTCGGTGGGGGCTGCCGCTCAGGCAGCGGGGCCGCTCTCGTGGGCCTCGTCGACGAAGGGGAACCGGGCCCGCGCCTTGGTGGCGTGCTCGCCGTTGCGAAGGCCCCCGCCGCGGACGTAGCGGGAGTCGTCGCCCGGCCGGACCTGCCAGCTCCAGGGCGACGGCCGGCCCGCTGCGCCGTCGACTTCGCGCACCAGCAGCCGCCGCCGCTGGCTCTCGCGCACGCGCCGGTCGATGGTGTCGGCGTCGTAGCCGTCGGGGGCGATCGCCAGCATCGATGCGAGCAGGTCGCGCGCGGCCGGGTCGGCACCGCGATCGATCCGCTCGTCGGGGTCGTTCGCGAGGTCGAACAGCATCGGCGGATGGCCGGCGATCCGGATCAGCTTCCAGGGCCCGCGCCGGACCATGCGCAGCGGCCGCCCGACGCCGCCGGCGGTGAAGTCGGAGATCACGCAGTCGGTCCAGTCGTCGTCATGGCCGGTGCGCAGCAGCGGCAGCAGCGAGTGCCCGTCGAGGGGCTCGACCGCGGCGGGCGCATCGCCCGCGGACGGCCGGGCGAGGTCCATGAAGGTCGGGAGCAGGTCGACCAGCGACACGTTGTGCGCGACGCGGGCGGGTGCGAAACGGCCCGGCCAGCGCACGAACAGCGGCACCCGGACCGACCATTCGTACATGCACATCTTGAACCACATGCCGCGCTCGCCGAGCATCTCGCCGTGGTCCGAGGTGAAGACGACGACCGTGTTCTCGTCGAGCCCGCTGGCGGCGAGCGTGGCCAGCAGCTCGCCGATGCGCGCGTCGATCCAGCTGACCATGCCGTAGTAGGCGCGGCGCGCGGCAATCACGTCCCGCGTGGTGATCGGCATGCGGTCGCGCCGGTGGTTGTAGTACAGGCCCAGGCTGCCCGGATCGAGCTGCTCGGGCGGCA
>Ga0169931_10004157_pt1 | contig 22616 bp, 7 predicted proteins | sample Kivu_15m_20L_FD_129675 | JGI IMG/M metagenome (GOLD analysis project Ga0169931, IMG submission 129675) | Freshwater microbial communities from Lake Kivu, Western Province, Rwanda to study Microbial Dark Matter (Phase II) - Kivu_15m_20L... | ecosystem: Environmental > Aquatic > Freshwater > Lake ...
AACCCCAACCCCAACCCCTTTTTTTGAGAATATCCATTACATATTGAATGATCTTAGCATTAACATAATATCCATGATTGTTGTAGTCTTCGGAGTGATCATCCTTCTACTCATCTACCTCACATACACATGCTACTTTTACCCTATAAAGTAGCAAAAGAGATTTGCCAAACTTCTCACTGACTTAGGATACAAAGTTTACGTGGCACCATATATCCCTTTGACGGTGAATTACATCGCAGAGTATGAACGTGGGCTAAAATAACACAATGATGCTCTTTGGGCTGATAAACATCTCTACCCTGAATACGACGTCGTTATCGAATACTTTTTCAATCAGATATCTTTCTCTGGAGTTAGCCCATAGATCATTAAAGAATTCTTCACACCTGACAAAATTGATAATCACTTCAAGCCTCCAAAGTTTATCGAAGCTTTCAAAATGTTGGCAGGAAAAGCTTTGTTTTTAAGTGAACATGACGACTGGAGACGCAAAAGAAAAATCATAAGTAAAAGTTTCAGTTATGATTTGGTTATCTCAAATTTCGATAACATTTGCAGAATCTGCGATGAGACTTTCGACTAGATGGAAAAAACTTCAAAAAATGAAAAAGAAGAGTATTCTGTTCAGCTGATTAATCTTTTCGGATACGCTTTTAGTCGAGTGATGATCAGATGCTTCTTTGGAATCGACAACATGGAAGGAAAAATACGCGGAATGACCATTTCTTAGTTTATTCCTATATTTCTTAGTTCATGTCTTACTGTTACTTCAAATCCTTTGGTCAATATTTTTGGAAGTTCAGTCATAAAATGGGGCCTAACAGAATAATTTAGACAAATAAGAGACGATTCCAAAGCGTTCATGGCAATCTGCACTGAGACAGTTGAGAAAAGAAAGAAAGAAATACAATAAAATCCCACAACAACCAGAAAATCCATGGATCTCCTTTAGGATCTTATGAAGTAACAAAAATTAGCTAACGATAACGTTTAGCCATATTCTGATCAAGTAATTGTTTAAGATTTTATAGGTTTTTTGAGCGCTGGAACTGATACAACTTCTAACTTCCTTACCATGATCATTTACTATCTATGCCTGTATCCTGAGGTTGAGGCCTAGTTGAGAAAAAGAATCAACGAAGTTATCCTTTCTGACAGTGACATCACCGTAGAAAATCTTAAAAAAATCACATATATTGACTGGATTCAATATGAAACAACAAGAATGTATGGTCCAGCTACAGCCAATTTCCCTAGACAGGCTCAGAACGATCATCTGATAGGCAATATACCTATACCTAAGGGTATGATCTTAGGAATTCATCCATATTCGAACCATTACAACTAAAAATACTTCAAAGACCCTTTTGTTTTCAGACCAGAAAGATGGTAAAAAGAATGCAAAGATATCAATCCTTTTGCGTTTGTTGGATTCAGTAGTGGAATTAGAGCCTGTATCGGCAAGCAACTGGCCCATCTTGAATCAAAGATATGTCTCATCAAACTTATTAGGAGATATTAGAAGTTTGAAATACCAAAAAAAGATATTAAAATGGTCGCCAGCTTTTTATATGAGCCTTAAAAACTTACAACAACGCTTTTTAATACAAAAGGGCAGTGAAGCTCTTGAAACGATGATATATCCATTATGAAAACACATTTTTACTTATAAAGATATTTATCAATATGAAACTACAAGAATGTACGGTCCGGCTGCTACCAACTTCCCTCGATAGGCTCAGGACGATCATCTCATCGGAAACATACCTGTCGAAAAAGGAGTTATAATTTCAAAGAGACCCTATGCTAACCATTACAACGAAAAATATTTCAAAGATCCTTTCGTTTTCAGACCTGAAAGATGGGAAAAATAGTGCAAAGAAATCAATCCTTTCGCTTTCATGGGATTCAGCAGCGGAATAAGAGCCTGTATCGGAAAACAGTTGGCCCATCTTTAGTCAAAGGTATGCCTTATCAAGCTCATAAGAAGATATGAGAAGTTCGAAATACCAAAGAAAGATATCACGATGATTTGCAGCTTTTTAGTTGAGCCCTAAAAACTCATCACTACATTCACTAAGGCCAAAGCACAATGAGGATACTAAACTAATGATACATCCTTTATAAATAATGAAAATCTTCTCATACTCTATAAATAATAATACTTTTTAATGAGCAATATCCAAATAAATTTCCACTTATTATAAAACTAACAAGAAAAAAAGAATAGATAAACGCAAACAATACTTTATGATCTCTCTAAAGAGTATCTAGGAAGCTCTTTGATCGACAAGAGAATCTAGCAGCTGATTAATATTAATAGCGAACATATGCTTGTCATGAAACAGGGCAAAAAGTACGTTTAGTCGTTTAAAATCTAATACTAAACTACTTATCATACCACTCTTGAACCTTTCGTCGCTAATAAAATCGAAATATACGCACATCAAATTAAGTCTATCATCTGGCAAGTTACGAAATACATGCTCGATGCTTAAAAATAATCAATAAATCACCTTAGACTATGCCCCCAAGCTATTACCCTTGCATAAATTTACAGATAAACTCAAAAATAAAGCCTTTTTATTCGAATCAAAGACCCGTCTATTGGCAAGTAATTTTAAACAGTCGATAAAGGAAAAAAGCTATACTTTTTTTAATATCTGCATCCTAATTTATCAGTCGGCAATGAAGATATCAATTTCAATTAATACAGACCATAATATGATATATGGTCTTTAGGAATCATTCTATATAAACTAACTCATTTTTGCAGCCCTTTCCGAAAAGATCAAAAATTTTCAAAAACTATTCTACGATAGTACTTAAAAAAACCATTTGCGATAAATTGCTTTAATCACAAACACAAAAGTCTAAATAAATTTATAAGTAAGTGTCTGAGTCTTTAATAGCAGCAAAGATTCAAAAATTGGAAAGAAATAAAACAGCATATGATAGATAATTAGTAGATATATACTTAGCTTGATTTTATTGATGGAGGCATTGTAAAAATGTACTAGCTTCACTCAGCCCTTATTTACTTGCTCAGTTCAATCTATGCTTTAATTGTAAAGTAATCTAAAATATTTGCTCTATCTTTTTGGGAGACTGCTCACTCAAAAACTGGTATTCCTCTTGCTATTCACATAGCTGAAATAATTCTATTTTTAATGCAACATTTTCACTAATGGTTCAAGCTACGCTATTCATCTCACTTCTTTCTCCTAGAACCAGACTCTCAATAATAAATAAGAAAAATTAACAAAGCTATTGAGTAATAATTTCAGTGTAAAAATAAGTGGGCTTCTCAAGAATTCGATTTTAAGACAAGCAAATAATCAGAATTGGCCTTTAAGGTAGATACTATTAAAGAATATTTTTAATAAGTAAAAAGTTCTATCAATAATCTTTACAAGAACTAAAATTTATTTTCTGCTTATTTCTCAGTCTCTAAGAATCGTGAAGACTATTTAAAATCTAACCAACATATCGAACACATCAGGAAAAAACACCTGCCTAAAATTCTAGGAATCATATAGCTATTTTGCCATGAATTATGCGAAATAATTCAGGAAACTAGAGTTCGTATAAAGAATATTTACTGTCAGTTTTACACAAGTCCAGCATTCATTTCCTTACTAATACATGAATTCAACTTCAAAAATATTTAAAAAAATTATAAATAATGCTTAAAGATCTTCAAAAGCTGCAAATGATGTTTTATTTATATTTATGTAAAGATTTAAAGAATTTCACTTAAATGTTAATTGGTTAAGTATATTTTATCTTTCGGCTTTTTACTTTTTTACTTTTTTACTTTTTTACTTTTTAATAAATTGAGTTTATTTTATATAACTATAAATGAAAAATAATTATCTCGATAAATTATACGGAGAAGTCCTAACCTAAAACCATGCACTAAAAAACAATATAATTTAACTCAAAAAGACTCTACAAAGTATACCATACTAAACACAGGTTTCTAACAATAGATGGTCGCTTTTATAAAAGCATACAACCCGAAACAATAAAATTTATTCTATACATCAGTCGATTGTCTCAAAGCATTTATAGTTGCAGTGACCAGCACACTCGAAAATAATCATAAATTAAAGAGCGATAATAACAAGCTTTAAAAGAATCTCAATTTTTAAATAGAAGCAAAGAGACAGCTTCAAGAAGCGATTTCTTTGTCGGAAAGACAAGCCAGACAAAAAATAGATATTATTTCGACAATAAAGATGGAAATGCAGGCTAAATTTGATTCCCTTGAAGAGCAATATCAAAGTGTTTTAAAATAAAATGTGCAATTAGATAGATAGTGTAGCACCTTGAAGAAATAAAAATTGCTGGTGGAGGAAATAGGTAGAATCAAACTTCAATAAAACAAGCAAAATTACTAAAAATAACTATTTACATGGCGTTAAAAAGCCTAAACAGAACATTTGAAAGTTGAATAAAGTTATCAAAAGCAGCTCTAAATTAGAGATAAAAAAATAAATCATATGTCTAAATATGTATAAAAAATAATATAAAAAGCTGGATAAAAAGATCAAGATCTTCTTAATAAGGCTTTCAAATAGCTCAAGAGCGATTTCAATCTGACTGTTTCTCTAAAACAAGCAAGAATATAAAACGTAGACCTTAGAAAAAAGATTTAATAGTTTTAAAAATAAGTGATAATTACTGCAAACAAACTGAGAGAGGCAAATATGATTTAGTAGAATCTTCGCTCATAAAATCAGAGATTTACTATCACAGCCCAATAACTATAAAAAGATTTGTTAAGAAACATCCGTTAAGTTGCTAAACTTACCAAATAGATATAGTAACATGAGACTAAATATTAAACGAGGTGGCAGAGAGATTACCAAAGAGTGAGAGATCAGCTTGAAAAACAGTTCAAAATAAAAACTAAATAACTATAAGCAGATCATTAGTAAAAAGTGTAGGTTTTAAAGCAAGCAGAACGGACTATGATAAAAACTACTTTGTAATTGTAAAAGAAAATAGAAGATATCGAGGCTCAACTTTCTTTATAAGCTAAGAAAAACAAATAACTTGAAAATTAGTTGGAAAACAAAACCGATTAAACATAGAAAGTTGTTCAATAGATTTATAGTTAGATAGCCAACGCTGATTGCATGCATAACTAAGATAAATTAGCTTCAAAATTAATATTTTAATTCTAAAAAAATTGTTATGAAAAAAAGCTTTAAATTCTTCAATAGAAATTAGATTAAAGATAATCATAAATAATTTGTTTGAAAAAGCAGCATTAGTATATACTTAATCATACCAACTAGCTAGGATTAAATTGTATCTGGGCTATTCAATTAACAAATCATCAAAGAGTCGCTTAACTAATAAAATACTATGAGGATAAATAAAATTAATAAAAAAAACATACAGATTAGATTATTAAAAGATAAAGGTAACTAAAAATAAAGATATAGTTCGAGTATTAAAATAAATGGAACCAGCGCTAAATATAAATAAATCAGACATTTAAGTAAATTAACGATGATAAATAGAAAGCGAAGATTCACTGGGTCTAAAAATTCAAAGAAATGTAAAAAATAATCGCAAACCTAAAAGAAACACAATCTAAATCCTTAGATAAACTCGTATAACAGGTATTTATATTGTTATTTAGGAACTATAACAAAAATAAAAAGAAAGTCAATACTATCGATAAATCACTAGACAAAGAAATCGCATGAACTAAATGTAAACTTAGATTAAACAAAAAAATAAGTAAATAGATTTGTCCAAAAAGAGATAAATCGATAAATAATAAACAATTTTTTCGCTCCAATCGCAAATACAAATTTCACAAAAAGAATCAGATTTTTTGCTTAATTCCAGATAGCAGTGGAAAATATAGGTTAAGGATCTATAGAAATAGCTGATCGACGATTTTAATCAATTAAAAATAATTAATTCTAAGAGAATCAATTAATTATCTGCTAAAATCAGAGATTTGTAGACTATGATTTTCCTGCATCGCAAACAGCTAATTCATTACTAAAAAATAAAAAAATAGGTCTAAGACAATAACACACTAAAGAAAGCTCTGTAACTCAAAGACGCATAAATAATAATCCTTACTCAAAGCAAATAATACTACTAAACAAAATACAACTAACTTTCCAGCAAGATAGGCAACACATGCTTCAAAAATTAGTTTCCAATTTTCGCTAGAAAAGTAAAAAGAAAACAATTAGTAGTAGACCCAACTGCAACTTTCCATTCCAACTTGCATCAATCTACAGCTAGATCAAAAAAACAACAAGCACATTCGAGAAGATACAACATATCATCACTACAACGATAGTACAACCTGAATGCTTCATAATAGAGACTTGAATAATCTAATACAAAACGACAGCATTCTAGATACAAAAGCACCCCTTCACTTAATGACTGATTCTATAAATCTTAGTTCTAATACTTTTAATCTTAGCTATAATTGAATTTGGAGGTATGCAAAACAAGTACTTCAAAACTGATGACTAACACTAAATCATAGATATCTACTAATTTTTCAACTACTACAACACCTTTTTCTTCAACGGTGTGCTAGAGAAGTGTTATGTGTAGTGGAGCACTAGAATGACTTTATGCGCGGGAACATGCACACATTCAAGTCATCAATCTTGCACGATTAAGCTATCAGCTCCTATATTGAAATTCAGAACCGCTAATTAACTCAAATAGACTCTTTTGCATGAGATGATTCATGCTTTTCTTTTCTTAACTAATCCATCTGCATGTCGAACTGAAGGAGGCCATGGCAAATAGTTTCAAGAGATCATGCATAGTATCAATAGTATAACTGGTCTAAAAATAACAATATTTCATAGTTTTCACTAAGAAGTCAATAACTCCAGGACACATATTTGGCGTTGTAACGGTCCTTGCAAAGATAGACCGCCTTTTTACGGTTATGTCAAAAGAGCCATGAACAGAAAACCACAACCTGCAGATCATTGGTTCGCAGAACATCAAAGAACGTGCGGAGGATAGTTCGTCAAAATAAGCTAACCGTAGAAAGTTTAAAAAAAGACTTCTAAATAAAAGAAATACAAGCATTCAGGTAAAACTTTAGATGATTACGTAAGATAGATGAACGCATAGGGCAATAAGTAGGGTAATAAAAAAAAGAAAAATAGCGGCAAGACTATTGATGATTACTTCAACGAAATGAAGAACAAATCATAAAAGAAGAGTGTTTAGATGAAAGGACCTGCAAAAACAATCGCATAATACGTTGAATAAATGTAAAACGAGGATAATTTATACAAATGATACAAGTATTCAATCACTTTTGGTATTAGTCACTTTTGTCTTCAAAGATTTTATTGATTTTATATTCTTTACTATTTATTTCAACTGAGTTGGCTCATCGAAGACGCTTGGTCTAAGTTTGTTAATTAAAGATCCTTTTATTTTATGCGTCTACTGGTCGTAGATATAGTTGTAATAGTAGGGGTATCTCCATGTATTAGTTGCTAAGTTTTTTGTTTTTGCTGTTTTGATCTAATGAATCTTTTTAGTTTGACACCACTCTAACAAACTCAACATAAATACTTAATCGTTTTTAAGCATTCTTAGATAATTTACTTGGTTGTGAGCATACTATGCATCTTTTAAAATCCAGGAAAAAGAAAAAATAGACGATTCATCTGCTAATTTTATTTATGATGATCTGTCAGGAAACTACAGTGAAAGAAGTGCATTCGGATCATTCGCGATTAACTATTTAGTAAACTTTTTTATTTATTTATTTAAAAATGTATTAATTTGTATTCTAAGCATTTCCAAGTATGTCTCTATCATAATTTCGGTTTTCTTATACAATTTGTACTCGATTTGTTGTTTCGCAGTATCAAGAGTGATAAAATAAGTTTTGAGAAGATTAGGGTAAGTAGCATTTCGCATTAAGAATGAGCAATATTCCTGGGATTAAAATATTTTGAATAAGTGTGAATAAGAAATCAAGTTGGTTTGAACCCCTATCAATACTAGAAATATCGCAGCTGGTTTAACTTATAACTCTATTTTCTGTAAAACTGTATCAGAAATTTTATTTTTATCTTAAAATTTATCTAAATTTGATCTTAACACTTAGTCAAGTATGCTTTTAGGTTGATTTTTTAGTAAAACTTTTAATTAGTTCAAAAATTATCTATTTTATGATGAATTAAAAATCTTACCAGATATTTTTTATAGGGCAGAATTGTGATTGAATATAAATTAGCTTACAGAGACTACTCCAGATGGTAATTGAACAGTCTTATTAAATAATTGCAAAAATATTTATTTGTACATAGACGTCAATTGAAGAGACTCAAGCTGATTAGAAAATTTGAATAAGATACGATGAAGAATATGACTAAACCTTATAAAGTCGTCAATAGATATTTCTCGTTTTTAAAGCTATTTCTTTAAAGTTTACATGATTTTGCTAAAAAGAAAATCAGGTATCAGCGAAAAATGACTAATATAGTCAATAAATGCATGTAAAGATGCAATATTCATTTTTATGGAGGGAAAAAGAGCCTGATAGAAATACTTAAAAATCAAAGGCATGTCGATAATATTGAAAATAGATGAATTTATGATAGACATGAAAATTTTTTATGTTATTAAGTTTGATGCAATAAATTTTTAAAGAAGTAGTACTTGTTGCAGTTTTATTCTCTCGACTACTGATGTATTCCACAAATAAATATAAGTTTTAGGCAAAATATGCTAACTGATTATGTTAGATTTGTAAAATAAAGCAGAATTTAAGTTACTATTTTTATGAATACCCATACTCTAGTAGTACTAAATTATCAAAAAATTACTTTGTTGAGCACTCTTAAGTAAGTTTCTGGATTTACTATGTATTTGTTAAGATTAATACTCACAATTGCGAGCCATTACAAACTTATTGCAATCAAATAAGGATCTTTTTAACTTATTTGTTCTATTAAGTTAATGTTTTAGTTAGGATTTTGACTCATTCTGTACAAAAACTAATATTTTTAAAACCATTCATTCATTTTTATTCTTTCTTACTCTACTTGAAGCTTAGCAAGATCGTGATTAAACACACAATCACGAAACTATTTTTACGAAGATATTTGTCTTACTCTTTGAAAATATAACACCCTTCTACGGGCTAATAGTGAATAGCATCTCACAAACATATATTTTAAATCGATATTATAAAGTAATCAATCATTCCATGTTATCGATACAAGTAAAATAAGTATTCTACTGCCTTTATCTGTATTTACTTTTAATTGCTCTGATTCGTCTGATAAAAGTCTTGTCGAGTTGACCCAAAACAAAACTACTAGTAAACTAATCATAAAGCTAATCTTTATCTCTGATAGTGCTATTCTATTTGGTATGAGTGTAGATAGTTTGACATTATTGTTTGTTTAAAAATTGAGCCAAAGATTTAAAAGGGTTTTTGATGCTTTATGGATGGATGACTTTCATTGATTATTATTTTTATTATCCTATTTAAGCTAATTTAGTTTGTATTTTAGCCGAACGCTACATTATTTTATTGGGAGATGTTCTATTACCACCACTAGCTTTGAAAAAACTGTTAATAGAAAGAAATCTTTGATGAGTTTTGATGGCAGATGCGCTACTATAATGCTTAGAAATCGAAGAATGCTCAGAATGATATTTAGTTTTGAACGAATTACCTTCTCCACATACCAAACTAGAATCAAAAGAACTGCTTTAGCTTTATTATTTTGATTGATCAATAAACGCCAAATATACTTCTTCTTTGTTCTAAACATACAAAAACATGTCTGATTGATCGAATTTGAAGCAATTGTTTATCTTTTATAACGTTATTTTGAACATCTAGCATAGATCTAAAAGTATGTGATAAGCGAAGCTATCTATTTGATTGTTTTCGGAATATTAGTTTATTAGAGAGGGATATGGTACGATTGCTTTGAAAATATTGGTCAAGATATCGTGGATGATGGGATATTATTCTATATTTTTCTAAAAATTAGCAACATCTTATGCCTCAACTATCTCGATGAAATCTTTCATAAACTTTCTATATTGAAAATCTGATAAATATTGATCTCCTAATTCCCCTTCCTCGAAAAGATCATACTTCACAAAAGAATCATAGATAATATTTCTATAATCCACTTCTTCACTTTAAATTTAAAGACTTAGCCTCATAAGTTGATAAGCAAAGGCTTAGACGATCGCATAAGGTCCGGTGAATATTTTTACAACTCTTTGCTTTGATACTAAGTTATTGATGAAAAAAGCAGGAAGTGCATAGGCTCTAGGGTAGATAGGTTTTATCTAATCAGCTGACAGTTTAAAAGGATTGAGACTAAGCACAGATTTTAATGAAGGTTGGTTATGAATTGTTTTCGACATTTGTTAACTATTCTTCTATCGAGGATATTATAAAGGCTGCTTAAACTAATCGCATCATAACTGTATATTATTTGATTTTGTAATGTAAAACGAACCCATATGCAACTATTGCGGTCAATCTGCATAGCTAATGTGCGGAAAATGCTAAAACGTATTCTATTGCAAATCCGATCATCAACGACTTGACTGGAAACGACACGGCGCAATATGCAAATCTTATTAATAAATCAAATAACAATAACTTAAAAGAATTTACGCGAGAAAGTTTTAAATATTTGAATTGATCGCTAAGTATCCCATCGATTAGGCTATCTTAGCAAGTCATCAGTGCATTATCGACCAGAAAGAGTTTATGAGCAAAAAAGGGAATTTAGATTTTTAGCTCTAACTTGAGTTAGGAGGCATAACAGCGCTTTATATTCGCCTTTTGATCGTTTCTAAAAATCTAAGCTAAGCGCAACAAACTTTCCAAGAATATTTCAAAGAAAAGATTTCATTTCTCAACAACACGGATAATATTATGAGCTACGCATAGCTAGACAATCTTGACTAGAAGTAAAGAAAGATACAACACTACTATTTATCAGGAAAATTGCATCTGCTATCGAGTCTGGTAAATATCACCCATGAACTTATCAGAAATTCTGTCGATATGCTCGAAATAATAATCAATCATATGGAAAAAGTTTACGGTTCAGATTCTCTATAGCTCTCTAATGTTTTCTTTTACACAGCTAATTACCTAAATTTTCTTCAACAACCCCAAAAAGCCCTAGCATGTTTTTTAAAATGCGGAAAAATCAGAAAATAAAAAGGCGGAGTCGCATACTACAATGTTGCGCTACTTTTACGTAAAAAATAGAAATTACAAACAGCCTTGCACTACTTTCAGAAGGCTCTTGATTTGATAGTAAAATAAAACAATAAAGAATAGGCTCATGTCATTCCTCAAATATACGAGAACATGGCAATCATAGATTATAAATTAGGCATGACTAAAAAAATGATGGATAATTTCGAAAAAGCTTATTTTTATTACAAGAAGCTTCAAGATTAATAAAAAGCTGATAATATTATGGATCTTTTCTTGTATATTCGCAAGTAAAGCAAGGAAGAAAACGCTGAGGAGATCAAAGTTTTGTAATTTCCAAAGTAAAGAAAAACAAGGAAACCAGGTACTACTATTTCTAGCAAAAACTATTAAAAATTCAGATATGCAGATCGACCTGCACAATAAGACGATACAAAGTATCTTGATTGGATCAATAGCTTCAAAGATAACTCCAAACTTCTCAACTAACCTTCATCTATCAAATATCCTGTGAAAGAACTAGAGTATTTATTTGGAAACAACATGAATAAAAAAGGATAGGAAGAAATTCCTGCCTATCTACAAGACAATATCTAGATGGTTAACTCAAACTAAGGAGTCAATATGGATTTAGAGTATATTACTCATCTTAATTCAAACTAAGTATAATTTCTTCACTTACTCAACCGTTAGCTGATGTAATGCAAGGAAAGAGCAGCCATTTATGACATTGTCGAGAACAGCAATTTCTACCAAGCTGTATGCAAATAAAACCAGAAACTTTATTATTTTTAAAGATTAAATCCACAACTAGTGAGACCTTCGGACTATAATCGTCGAGATATAATTTTAGATCGCGTCTAAGAATAACATGATGATGATGATTTCTAGTATAATGCCGTGTAGATTGCACGTCCGATTACCCCCAAACTGGATCTTTCTAAACTCAACAACTTTAAAAAGTGATACTCTATATTAACTCCATCAGCTAACATAGTATATTTTTGCTTAGAATTATTATTATTTTATCAAATAATATCATAAAAGTATCAACCATTTTTTGTCTTTTCATTTCCAAAAAGGTTTCTGATTCCATCTTTTCTATTACTTTTATTATTGGAACATGTGATTAGCTTTTGAAATTTTAATATTCTTACTCCCTTTAAGCTTTCTGGATCTGATTTGATTAGCTTTAGGAGAAGGCAGTTTTATTCTCTATCTCTACCTCCCATTTTCATTCAAATATCGATTGCTTATACTTTTTTGACCTTAAGTTCTTTGTGAGTCTGCCTTAGTTTTCTTACTAGATGAACCTTTATAACTTCCCCTGAAATTTAATTTTCGAGGCAAAGAACTGCTTTAAGGCTAGATTATTTCAATGAATTCAAATCCAAAAATCGCAGTGGCTACTATAGAATTATCATGAATGATAAAACTTTGATAATATCCTTGCTTTTGAGTTAACAAAAGCTATGATATACAAACACTCGCCTACCCGAAAACGCTTTCTTCTCCCTACTTGATTTCCATCACACGCAGCTACATTTAATTTTATGCCTTTACTCGTCGCAAAGTATACTATTTATTTACCCAAATAAGATTATTACCACTTTTTTAGCTAGTTACATATGTAGTACTTCCAGCAGATAGCTATAAAAATTTACTACCGAAAGATCTTTTTTGTAAAGTAAGGCTGAAGTTTTTGATCAACAAATCATAAAATTAGTTAATATATGGCCATGTAATTTTTTAAGTTTTGTGTCTTTTTGAGCGAGAACTTTCTTCAGATAATTTTCGGTTAAAGCTGCTGGTAAAACTCGAAACTGAATGAGGTTTTTTATTTAATTTTAACGAAGCATTCTATATGTTTATGTTGATTATTTTTTTATTAAAACTCAATTTTTAAGTAACTAGCTATTTAGAATCGTTATGAAATGATTTTTATTATATCTGACCTAATTAACAATCCATAATAGAGCAAATTATTGACTTGTCGTATTTTTATTAATCAACCTATATCGTTCCCACGCCGTATGAAGCCATTTCTATCGATTATTATTCATCTTTTAAATAAGAATTAGACTCTTCGTCCTGAAAATTTTATATTTTGCTTGTATTTTTTTGAAACACACTGGTCATTTTGATTATATGCTACAGTCGATGCTCTTATAAACCTAATTCCTGCTAATATTTTTATGATATCTTATGATTTTAAATAGATTTTTCTTCTTTTGTAGACACTAAAGGTAGCTTGAAATTAACCACTCTGCTTCTTAATGATATAGGTTCTTCATCTATTTAAAAATCATTACTTTATTTGATTCTGTTTATAAACATCTTTTTCTTATTTGTCATCTGCTGCTTCAAAGTTACAATATTTTTAGGCAATTATTATTTACAGAAAACGTTCATTCTACTTGATTAAAGTTTATCTATTTCTGTTTATTCTTTAACTCTTGAAGAAATTTTTGAATCCGTTTAATGATTACTAGATTATTAATCTTATTTTTATTAATTTCTTTTAGTTAATCGATATTTCAAAGTCATCTAAGCGTGATTAATATTGTTAATTAAGACTGTCTAAGTATTTTCCTGACAGATATCACCAGTGAATACTTACAAATGCTAATTTTAAAATTATATAGTTAGTTTATTTTATTGTTAGGGTAGGTTTATTTAAGTTTTTATATGCTACAAACTCTTTGTTTTAATAGTTACTATAAGGTCATCTATTGTTTGTTTGTTAGATTATTGCGAAGTATTTACGTATATCTACTTAGTCAATTTTGCATCTCTGTTGATTTGGAAAACTCGAATACTAAAATTAGAAATATCAGGTACTATTTATGTCAAACTAAGCTAAAGAGTTTCGCTAGCTTTTTGCTATTACAAATAAATGAATTTTTATTAATATTTGATCGAAAAGTCGTGATTTATATCTTTATTTATTGTTTTATCATGCATTTTTATTCTCAAGAAGCTTATTTATGATTATTATAAAGCAAATATTACAAAGTTATTAATATCATCAAAAATATATCAAATATTCTTATTTTTTGATTAAAATTAGTTAAAAAAAATAATATAATTTTTGAGGAGCTCTGCTTTGTTTTTTTGTCGAAAAATAACACTTTCTTTTATCTTTTTATTCATCAATTTGATTGCTATTCTTTTATCAAGTTATCTAGTCTTTTTAGGCTATATTGACAATTGAGGATTTATCTTAGCAATTATTAACAAATATTTATGATTTTTTCTATCTTATAAAGGCAAAACGGATGATTTTTTAAGGTTGATTTTCTAACTATGGGAACATGGAAATCTCGTATAAATATAAAGAATAAATCATGCATATAAAGATAGATTTATTAACAGTAGATCGATATATGTTTTATCTTTAAATCGCTAATACTTTTAATACAAACTGAACAAAACTGCATCATAAGTAATCTCTCAAGAATATTTTAAGACAAGAAACAATAAACAAAATAGAGTAAATTATGATGAGAAATAGATTAAATAAATGTTTTAAACGATCACTTTGAATGCCGAGTCGCTGGGTCGTACGGTTTTCATGGGTGTGTCATGTTATGCTATCTTGTTTGATTTTATAATTTGTTTATAAAGAAACTCTAAAAGTTGACAGTACTCATTTTGATCGACTCGAGATTTAAATCTACGACTATCGAGATACCTGTCATCTTACACAATGGAACATCATCGACCTAAACCAAGGAGGCAGCCCCAACTGCCTAACTCCTTTAAACAGTAGGAAGTTGGCGAGGCTCGACTTGTTTGCAAGTATCGTCTTCTGCCAAAGCGCGGCGAATACAAAGCGGTCCTGAAATCCGACAAGAACACTACCAAGTGTGCTTTCCTCACAAACTTCTACGAGTTCACTCAACAGGAGAAAGATTTCGTCTACACATACTTCATAGAGACGAATCCACCAATCCCCGCAGACAACTCAGAAGCCTGGTTCCAAATCAACAAAAAACTGGGAAAGTTGGACATCAACAGGAAGATCGAAGTGATCACTCATAGGGCCAACACTATCTGGGCTAATAAGTCCATCGAAGGAGTTTATGAAAATGTGGTAAGGATTGGTAAACCTACCATAAACTATCAAGTCAGGATCCAAAAAACAGGACAAATCAACATGCACAAATTATTTCAAGATGCTGACAACCAAACAAAGCCTCTCTATGTTCAAATGATCAACAACAAAATCAAGGAAAAACTTGTGGATTTCGATTTTGATGAACTAGGAAAAGGAAGATTCTATCGATGCAGCGACGTTAAAAAAGACCAACAGATGATTAACAAAATAGGACTTACTGTCAACAAAGGATTCAGATTCACTCTTGTTTGCCTAGCTCCAGAAAAGAAATATCTTCAAATCGACACTTGTTCACGCATACTACAAAGTTTAACTTTCGAAGATACTCTTATGCAAGCTAGAGGTGGAGCCTCTGAGAAAAATCAAGTGTTCAAAGGTGCGACAGTGATCGCTCGCTATGGAAAACATAAGACCTATGTGATCTAGGAAATCGACTACAACCAGAGCCCTAATTCATTTTTCAGTGCTAAAGTCAATGGCCAGGACAAACAGCTCACCTTTGCTGAATACTTTCTTCACAGCTATCAGATTCAAATTAAAAATCTGAAACAACCTTTGATCAAAGCTCAACTAAAAGTGGATAAGAAAATCGGTAAAGGAAATAAACTAACGAAGACTACATCAATCCTTTTCTTAATTCCAGAGTTGGTTTCACTGACAGGCATGATGTAGTATCAACGAAAAGATATGATGGTGATGCGAGAGATAGCCTAGCAGACCAAGATGGAACCAATCAATAGATTCAAGCGCACTGGATAGCTTTTGAATGCTCTTAATAAGGAGTCAAAGAAAATGATCAGTGTTGGAAATCCAGTGAGAATGGAAGGCTACAAGCTGAAGATGCCAGGAATATAGCTGAAAAATTAAACTATCACTCCTAATGAAGGTGGAGATTTCACTTTCCAAGCCCCTATCAAAGAACCTATTGTCTTCCCAAAAGGTCAGTGGATGTTCGCATACTCAAATCGCTTAACCACAGATTAGGCCTAGTCTTACTTCAACACTCTTCAGCAAGCTTCAGCATGCTATGACATATCTTTCGAAGTACCTCATCTTATCAAAGTCAATTACGGTGATGGATCAAAAGATGGGGCTGAAAGTTGGGTAAGAGCTATATAGGAAAAAGCAAAGCAGTATCAGATTGCAACAAAGAAGAGACTAAGAATGACTATAGTCCTTATTTTCAAAGGCAAGTAAACAGCCCTATATGATCGCATCAAACAATACTGCACCAAAGATCTCAGAGTCAGAACTCAATTCTTCAGAACAGAAACTCTTGATCATCAAGCCAAAAGGATGTCAGCTGCTGGAAAAATTGGCCTTCAAATTGCAGCTAAACAGGGAAAAACTCTATGGACTGTTACTAGGAGGCATGATTACTGGAAAGGACGAAATGTGGCTACAGCTTCCTTCACCTATTCTCGAGGTCTTCGCAATCAGTTCACTTTTGCATTGGTTGGCACTACCAACAATGACCAGTCTTCAGTCTATTCTTATTGTTTGACTGGACAACCCAGAAGAGAGCAAGCAGCTCCTCAGATTTACTTGAACTTCTTTGAAAGATGGCTTAAAAAATACCTTGATGTTCAAAAAGTGTTGCCTAGCACTCTTGTGATCTACAGGTAAGGACTCAGTGATGCACGAATCAAGAGTACGGTAAGTGTATAACTCGATCAGCTATACAAAGTGATCTAATCGATCAACAAGATACCCGAACACAAAGGCTACAACCCTGAGATTGCATTCTTCACTGTGAACAAACGAGTCAATGCTCGTTTCTACGATGACAAGATGGTAGACAACAAACGCGTCGTTTAGAACCCTTCGTCAGGCTCAGTGATTTTTTGCGAGTTGGCCTCAGCTAATCTAGTCGATTTCTACCTGGTTGCACAGAAAGTTACCTCGGGCACTGCCACTCCTACCCAGTACAGATTAATATACTACCATAGGTAAGGTACCCCCATCGAGATAGATGGACAACGACCTGAGCCAACCAAAGAAGAAAATAAATTTGATCTGCCATTGAATGCTCTAGCTCAGCTGACCTACGAACAATGTTTCATGTACTACAACTGGCAAGGAGCAGTGAAGGTGCCAGCAGTGATGCAATGTGCGAGCAAGGTATCGAAACTGGCAGGAGAGCACATCAACGAAAATGTGAACTTTGTGGATTTTGTCAATTACGTGAAGAAGGAGTTGGCTAGGTTGAGTCCAGGAGCTGAGAGCGAGGAGATGCTGAAGAAGTTGAATGCCTAGTGTGGCGAGCTGTTAGGAAGTTACTACTTCCTGTGATCGACATCCCATATCCTAAATTACAAATCACTATAAAAAATAATAAGTATTGCATCAAATAATGATATTTTTCGAGAGAGATTTCAAACCAATTTATAGATTTTATATTCGCTTAGAGTTTTTGATTATCTTTGAATAATTAAAAATTACGCTCTAGACTCTAGAGTTGTTTTATTATACTCTAGAGTTACTTTTTAATATAATAGATTATACTTTATTAGATGAATCAAAGCGAAGATCTTAAATCAGGCCAGCAGATGCAAGTTAACGGTTCAAACTACTCATAACCTACTACTTAGGTATCAAAAGTTCCAGCTATTAAATGCTGGATAATTGTAGTAATCATCATACTTGCCATATTACTACTGATCTCAATTGGACTCAACATCTTTCTCGGAGTGTCTTATGCTAATAAGGCTCAATATACACCGATTTCATAAATCCATAAGATTTGGGCTCCTGGTTGTAATGCCACTTAAACCCATTTTTAAGTGATGACCCAGAATGGTCAGATGGCTGTTAAGCTAAGCCCCGTACCACAATGCTACATCGATCAAAATCCATAATATCTTGTCGAAGCTCAGAAAAAAGTTGCGAGAGGAGATAATAAGATCCAAGGAGTTGATGGCTATTGGGTATGGGATGCTATCAGACTTATTTGGGTTTGGGTCTAGTGGGTAACAAAATACTAGCAGTCACTGATTATTTTAGGTTCCCTCGGTCTGGCAATCTTCGCTCTTTTGATCTGATGAACATCAAAAAAATATAGAATCTAATATTATAAACTCAATGTTTTGAATTGTTATATTATGTTATCTCATCATAGATAAAAAATAAAATGATATCTGATTGTCTCATAATACTATTTTTTTATACTATTTGAGTGTTGATCTAATTAGCGTCAAATAATCATTAGAGAAATTACAAAAAGAGGGATTTGGCAAGGTTTATCCAATAGAAGATAGCTAGGAAATGTTCAAAAGATTTAATTAGTTGTGCGGCGAGCTTACTTAAAGATATTTTTTTATGCAATTGAAATCTTACATTATAAGCAAACCATCGTAGTCAGAATTAGTAGTCTTCAAATAAAAATATTAGCTTGATATTTTTTTTCTACGAATAGATAAGTTTTTTGAGTTTTTAATTGAAGATACTTAAAAAATCTATCCATTTTTATTATCTATTGTACTAAAGCAATCAAAAAATCAGCTTACCTCAAGAATAATAAGTATATAAAAGTTTTTTAGTCTAAAAGCGTCTTCACATGATGCATATAATCTCAAATTTACATTTTTTTGAAAAGATGATGTAAAGATTATGGGATCTTCTATGCACAAACAAAAAAATTATAAAAAGAATATGAAGAAAAGCTTTACACTTTAAATCAATGACTTTATACAAAAATAAGTAAATATATATATTTTTATTAGTTCTGAAATGCGATTTAAGTCTAATTTTTTAATTGACTCTTATATTCAAAAGCAAGTAAGAGAGACAATGCAAAAAACAATCACAGTCCAGGATGTTTTTCCTATGGTCTACGGTACCTAAACCAAAGATGATACTATGGCTTAGGCCCTTTTCAAATAAATGGTTAACTATGCTAAGTAAAAGGATAACACTATCTTTAGCAAAGATAAGGATAGAGAAAAAATATTGACAAGCCTTGCTAAAACCTCTATGACAGAGCAAGCTGACTCTACTACTCTCTAAATCAAGTTTATGTGCCAATACGGTTGTGCTCTAAAAATTTCAAAAGAAAAAAAAGAATAGCCAATCGTCTTAACTATTGTTCATCCTACGTAGTGGTCTACAGGTGCTAAGAACTACGATTCTGAAAAAATACACTTCTGCGAGCCAAAAAATTATTCGACTATCTATCTTCCTTAAACATCATTAAGAAACTTAACCCCCACATCATTTTTGAAGAAATTTTAGATGTATCTAACATAAAAATTGGCTTTAAATAAATAGAAGAAAAATGGGTACTTTAAAAAGAAATGGACTCCCGAATAAGTTTAGTAAGCTTGTAAATGGGTATTAAAATATAAATACTCTGCTAAAATATAAGATTATTCTTCAGAGTAGGATATAAATGAAGAGTAATAGACAGAAGAAAACCATCAGGCTCAAACTAACTCATAAGTTTTTTCGCTCAAAAAATCAAAAACTAACGTAAGTTGGTACATCTGTGAAGCAGTCATCAGAAGTATTATTAAAAATAAGAAAAAAATTAACTTTTTTATGTTAGGATTCAAAGGCTCGATTCTCAAGTAGGCAACTAGAGAGAAGGCATTAGCCCAAAAATACAAACAGTCGTAAGTTTAACTATTTAAAAAAAGCTTGGATTAGATAATTTATACATACAAAAAAAACTGCAGTCGAAGTAAAAAAAATATTAAGAAATTTTAATAGATGATAAAAATAATTCAATAGAATATTATAACAATCAAAGGCGAATGCCTTACGTCTCGAATAGCTTAAATTTAAAGAAAAGACGTGTAATTTAATAATTTTAATCAAAAAGCTGCGATAGCTGTTCCAAATTTTTAAGACCATCAGTTACAACCTATTCAGTTCATAAATATTTAAGATTTTCCAATAAATGTCGATAAAAGATTACCTTTTTAGTAATTATTGGACCTGTATTAATCTATTGAAAAGAATGATCAATCAAAAATAAACAGATGGGTTTTACTAACATAAAAGACTTTTTTTAATCTCACTGAACAATTTCTTAATCAAAAATAGACCTTTGACTTAAACATTCATATGAGACAAATATAGTGCTAATTGGGGTCATCAACTTTTCTAAAACTTCTGTTAAAATACTAATAAACAGTTTAAAAAAGAATAAATTACTATTCATTAATTTTAAAGGGTCAATCCAAGAGTCATATTCAGCTTTTAAGAGCCATAGCATTAATAGTTGCTTTTGAATCAGTCAAGTTTAATAGGCAAAGAAGAGGATCGAATCTTTAAAAATATAGAATTCCACTTTAACTTAAGGATCTTTACTTTTATATGAAGAGTATGAGCTACTAGGCAAGAAAAGCCATGAGGAATCTATTAGAATACCATAACTAAAGATAAAAAAAATAAAAAATATTCGTTTTTAATTAAAAAGATTGCAGTTTTTATGAGTATGCTACTAAAGTGGCTATGTAAACCAGAAGCGCTATTAGTTGGCTTGAAAATATGAAAGAAAAAACTTATTTGAGAAAAGAATTAGCATTCAAAGATATTTAATATAAAAGTGAAAAGCTTAAATGTTAACATCTATAAAAATATAAACTTGTTCCAACTCAAAATTTATCTTATATATCACATATTATAAAAGAGCCTTTTTCTTAATTTTCTGAAAGCTCAAGATAAAACTCTCAAATATACGCTTTTTTGAATAATATCCCTGTCGATATTTTGGGTTTGCTTAAATTAAGTTATTTTGCTCAAAATCCAATAGAACCTTAAGATGAAAAATAATAAAAGGAAGTAGACAAACTTTTATTCGATAAAGACTATAGCAATATTTTTCATATAAACTCGTTTATTAAGGAATAGTTTCCTATCAACTTTTATTCTGGACTATAAAGCAGTAGTAAAGCTTATCAGTTATATTCAGCTAAATCTCCTAAAGATATACAACATAAGTATCCATCAACAGATATAACAATTTTCTTTAACAAATCAAAACAGGGATAATTTTATCAAGGACATATGTTCTAGATAGATCTTTAAAACTGTGATTAGTTAGATCCTACTCCCTATAAACATAAAGCTTAAATTTTAAATTATTATCTATGTTCACCTTATGAGGAAGATGATTGTGGTTAACATTATGTATATGCCAACCAGCATTTAAAACCTGAACAACTCTAGCTTTAAAATTTTCTGGCAATTGGCAATGTTAGATCAGCATTAAATACACAGCTAATAGTTTTGTATTAGAATATTCTTCAAAGAAAAATAATTTCGAATTCTTATGACAACTAAATTAGGCTTGCAGAAAGAGTAATTTTGCATACTGCAGGAACACTGTCAACTTATGAACCTTAAATTTAAAGAAATATCGGATAAATAAAGAAGCTACTTCTCAATTTCAAGCATGTTTGGGCATTTACTGATACAACTTTTTGTCCGATTTTAGGTCCTCTTTTTGGTCTACTAATTCGATAACTATATGATGATAACTTAGTTAAATTTAGTGATAGCTAAGAGCTAGGAAGTGCCTATTTCGATCTTGCGAAAAGATGTTATAAATAATTTGAAAGAGGTTAAGCGTAAAAGAAATCAAAGCCAGAGTTAAAAATATAATGGGACCAGCGATTCATATGCATGGCTGCTTTATGTTGTTTCCGATAAACAGTTCTCGATAAAAAAGACGAAGAATAGCTTGTATTTTTATTGGAACTTATTGTTCGAAATCGATCATGTAAAATAATGTCTGATCGATAAGAAAAGCCTTCTAACAAAAGAAAATTCTAAATATAATTATAGTTTAGTGTTTAAAAAGCAATTTACATGAATATTTACACTCTTTCATAGTACATTAATTAGAATAACTTACATCTCAATCAAATAGTTTAAAAAATAGATAACGGCTTTCCGCCAAAAGTTTAGTGGTAACGATAAAATTTATTTTCATTCAAAAGTAAAACATAAGATGATATTTATCAAATAGATTTGCTACAAGGATGTATATACAAAAATGGTAAGGAGATATCAGCTTTAGATAAAAATATCAAAGCGAACTAATATTATATAGAAATATTTGGTTAGAACAGATAATTTCAGGTTTTTCCAAGTCATTAGCCTCATTTCGTAAGAACTAAATAAGACGTCAACTATCAATTTAAGATTAATTAAAAATAAGGGCGTATTTTCTTTTAGTTTTCAGAAGATGGAAAGGAAATCAGGCATGTTATAACACATATTTCTAATTAAGGGTCAAAAAAAGAAGAAGTTTGG
>Ga0169931_10004158_pt1 | contig 22614 bp, 23 predicted proteins | sample Kivu_15m_20L_FD_129675 | JGI IMG/M metagenome (GOLD analysis project Ga0169931, IMG submission 129675) | Freshwater microbial communities from Lake Kivu, Western Province, Rwanda to study Microbial Dark Matter (Phase II) - Kivu_15m_20L... | ecosystem: Environmental > Aquatic > Freshwater > Lake...
AGAACCTTTGCGTGAGTATGGTCGGGCTCACTCCGGCTGTTAATCCGTAGGTCCCTGGTTCGAGCCCAGGTCGGGGAGCCATAGGCTTGCTCTGTAGTGTTCTGTGGCCTGTCATGTTGTTTAAGGGAATGAACACCGCATGGGTCGTGTTCGAGCGCAGAAGAGCCCGTAGATCACTCTGAGGTCGCCTTCTCAGGGGGGATCCACCACCACAGCAGAACCACCCAGGCTGCGCTGGTTAGGTAGGCAACCAAGAAGACCGATGGGGGCAAATCCCAATAAAGGATTCTTTGAAACAGCGCAGCCAAGAAGTACTCAGGAGGCGCACCCTCCCGCATGGCGTATTCGAGAATCGTGAGCGGGCAGGTGAGCCCAAGGACAGCCTCTAGCGCGACAAAACACATCAGACCGGCATGCACCGCGCGAATGCGCCTCCGGCGCACCCAGTGCCAATGACGCCATCCGCCAAGAGGAATGAGAACGAGCCCCGCGGTTATAAAGCCAGCGATCAAAAGGTGTAGCGTGAGCACCAGGCTCGCCAAAAGTTCGGTCAACATCGGGCCGCCGGGTAAGCTCTCTCTTCGCTCATAGCGGCAGAGTGCGCGTGACCTCTGTGCTTACCCGGTCCGGGCCAAATAGCGCACGCTCTTGGCCGAATCATCGGGCGCCCGAAAATGTGCGTGTATCTCTGCAGGCCCACTTTTTAGTGCCACATGCTGAAGGTTTATGGCGTCAAAGGCGTTCTGAATGAGTTCGGACTGCGGGTGTGTGAGGTCGAGTGATTCGAGTAGGAACGTAGGGCCGACAAGGGAGTGGCGCGGATGGTCGGCTCCCCATTCGATGAGCGTAGGCAAGACACCATCAAACAATCGTTGACCATCCTCACGCACGGAGATCTTCCAGCGGAGAAGGCCTGTCGGCGTTGGACGCGAGGCTTCAATGATGGGGCCTCGCGAAATACCCAGCAACGCCCATGCCTCGAGCGCTGCGCGTAGATCGGGTACGCGAACGACCCAATGCAATAGCTGGGGTCCCTCTTCATCTAACTGGGCTTGAATCTTCGGGTCGTCAAGATCAAACCAGCGCGGCAGTCGCAAGGCAGCGTGTGGCGGAATCGATCGGTCGATGGCAATGATCTCGAGGTAGGCCAGAGGATGATGTGGCGAGGTGAGAGGAAGAAGCCAATTGTGGGTTCCGAAGAGGGCGTGTGCGCCCCCGGGCAGGGGCGTAACGCCTAAGGCTTCTTCGCACCATTGCACTCCCGCTTCAAGGGTGCGTGCGGCAACAACCAGATGGTCGAGCGAGGCTGCAACCTGGTTTGCCTGAGGGCTGGGACGTGCTGTGGTGATGGACTTTGGTGGGTTCATGGAATGCGTGAATAAGGATCTTTTATAATACGGTGAAGCGTATTGTTTGAGGAATATTTATGAGTACGGTTGCGGCAAATGACTTGAAGACAAAAGGTATCAAGGCCATCGAGGATGCGTTGCTTACACAACCAGAGGCGGCGTTATCGGTGCGTGGGCAGGTGAAGTATGTGGTCATGAGTCAGGAGCATTACCAGTATCTAAGGGAATGTGAACTCGAAGCTGCGCTTGCGGAATCTAAAGCCGACTTGGCTTCGGGGCGATTTGTGAAGGAGACGGTCTCCCTGCACATTAAGCGGCTTAAGCAGTTAAAAAAATCCTCATGACGACGTGGCAGTTGGTCTTTACAGAGCAATACAACCGTCGGGCCGCCAAGTTTCTTAAACGAAACCCTGCTATTGAACGTCAGTATGGCAAGGTGCTCGAGCTTCTTGAACATAATCCTCATCATCCATCGCTACGCCTTCATGCGCTCAGTGGGCGGCTTGAGGGGCTCCACAGTGTCTCGATTAATCTGAAGTACCGCATCACTATAGAAATGATCATTACCGAACATGAGATTGTTCTGATCAACGTAGGTGATCACGAGGCGGTGTACTAGAGGGCTTTTCGCAGTTGCTGCAGGCCCTCGCGCAGCATGGTGACATCGCTGCCGGCGGCCACCATCTGGTAGCCCTTTTCGAACAGTGCTGGGGCAGCGACCCCGGAGAACGGGATGGTGCCTATTGCCATGCCGGCCTGGGCGCAACGCGCCTGAATATCGTCCATAGTTCTCCAGAAGGCATCCCGTTGTTCCGGGCCTTCAAGCCGAAGGTTGGCCGAGAGGTCGGTGGGGCCGACAAACAAAAGATCAACAAGTGGTTCCGCAGCGATCTGGGGAAGGGCACTGATAGCCTCAGCAGACTCGATCTGCACGCAGACAAAGACATCGCGATTACTACGGTCTCGATAGTCTTCCTGCAATCCATATCCCGACCCGCGAATCATGGGAATCGCCTTGCCACGTTCGCCTTCGGGGGGATAGTACGCGGCACGCGCGCATTCGCGGGCCTGTGCCAAGGTGTCGACACGGGGCACCATCACCCCCGCAGCGCCACGGTCAAGCACGCGGGCCACAAAGCTCGGATGGGCGTAGGGAATGCGCACAATGGGCGCGCAGACCCCCGAGAATCCGCGCAGAATATTTGGCAGATCGGCCATGTCAATCGCCCCGTGCTCCATGTCGACCACAAGAAAGTCGAGTGCTAGGGAGGAGGCGAGCTCGGCAAAGGCGGGAGAGGGCGTGCACATCCAAGCGCCGATAACTTTTCGGCCTTCACGAATCCGTTGTTTCAGCGAAGGGGTGCGGCTGATTTCTGATGGCTGCATGATGAGGACTCCCTGAGGACTTTTTTGTTGGTTGCACGGACTATTATTCATTTAATTGGCAAAAAAGCGGGGGAAGACTATGGCTACAGCTGTTGGGCTTGTGGGTGTTGGGCTTATGGGGCACGGCATTGCCTTTAACCTAGTGACGAAGGGGTTTGACGTTTCTTTGCTCGCGCATCCGGGTAATCAACCGCTCGATGAACTCACGGCCGCCGGAGCACGGGTATGTACAAGCCTTGCAGAGATCGCCGAGCAGTCCACGGTCGTGATCCTTTGTGTCACGGGTGCGCCTGAGGTCGAGGCGGTGCTCGCAGGAGAGGCAGGTCTTGTCAGCAAGCTTCGACCCGGTACCTGTGTGATTGACTGTTCTACCTCCTTACCGCAGACCACTCTGCGCATGGCACAGCGCCTAGAGGCACGAGGTTGTACATTTCTTGACGCTCCCATGACACGGCTCGCCAAAGAGGCTCGAGAGGGGCGGCTCAACCTTCTTGTCGGTGGCGCGCAGCAGACGCTCGAGGCCGTGAGGCCCGTGTTAGAGGCCTTTGCCGAAAATATTACTCTCGTGGGGCCAACGGGCGCCGGCCATCGGATGAAGCTGCTTCACAACTATGTATCCCTCGGCTTTATGACCTTATTGGCCGAGGCCGCAGCCCACGCCCAGGCCAGCGGTGTCGACTTCGCCACTTTTGTGAAGGTGCTTGAGGCGGGAGGAGGATCTGGCGCTGCTTTAAAGAGGCTTTCCCCGCCCATGCTGGAAGGCAATACCCAGAGCGTGCCCTTTGCTATTGGTAACGCCCTTAAAGATCTGCGTTACTACCTTGAAATGGCAGGGGAGGCGCGGGCGGCAGATACCGTGGCACAGTCGGTCGCCGAGGCGCTTGCCATGCAGGCGGATGCCGGGCATAGCAAGCGCTTTATGTCGGAGTTGATTGGCCTGATGGCAGCGATGGAGGGCAGGGCATCGTGATCGCTGGTCTTTCGCCATCCCTGGCTATTGCCCTCACCGTGGGGCTGCTTGTGTTGTCCAATCTCTTTATGACTTTTGCCTGGTATGGACACCTAAAGAGCCTGGCGACTGCGCCGCTCTGGATTGCAGTTTTGGCAAGCTGGGGCATAGCCTTCTTTGAGTACACGCTTCAGGTGCCCGCCAATCGTATCGGCTACGCGCATTTGAGCCTTGGGCAGCTAAAGATCATGCAAGAGGTAATCACCCTCTGCGTTTTTGTGCCGTTTTCGATTTATTACATGCAAGAGCCGATGAAGCTCGACTACCTCTGGGCAGCGCTCTGTCTTGTGGGCGCGGTATATTTTATTTTTCGTAGTGTCTAACTGGCGCTTCCGTCGATTGGCATTCCCTCTGTCAAAAAGGATTGTCTTATGGCTACCCCCAACCCCCTTCGTGGTTTTACCGTTGATCGCAAGAGTCTTCGCTATGTAGGACAAGACCTCCAACGACCGGAATGCATTCTCGCCGAGCGTGATGGGTCTCTTTGGGTGGCCGACTCCCGAGGGGGGGTTATGCATATTGCTTCCGACGGAAACCAGCGCTTTGTGGGTCAGACCGTGAGCGGAAAATTCGGCAACAGTACGGAAGAAACGGCCGAAGGCTTTGAGTCGAAGTTTACGCAGGGAACACTTCCCAACGGTCTGGCTTTTGCGCAGAACGGCGACATTCTTATTTCGAACTTTGGCACCGACCTCTTAGAAGTCATGACACGGGAGGGTGCCACCAAGACGCTCTATGACACGATCGATGGCAGGCCCATCGGGAAGGTGAACTTTGTGCTCCGGGATTCTAAGAATCGGGTATGGATCACTGTCTCGACCAGGGTGAATCCCTGGACAGAGGCCTTGGCCACACGGGTACAAGACGGCTTTGTGGCTCTAGTGGATAAAAAGGGCCTGCGTATCGTTGCTGATGGGTTTCGGTTCACCAATGAGATTCGGTTTGACGCGAAAGAAGAGTGGCTCTACATCGTAGAGACGACCGGCCCCCACATTACCCGCATGCGCCTCGATGAACGCGACCTCGACAATATTCGGTTGGTCGACCGTGAGGTCTTTGGCCCGAGCCATCTAGGGGGCTATCCCGACGGCATTGCTTTTGATAGCTTCGGCAACCTCTGGTGCACCCTCATTATGGTGGACCAACTCATTGCGCTTACCCCCGAGGGCGACAAACTCGTGCTGCTCGATGATGGTGATCCAGAAGCCAGTGCAAACCTGCTTACACGAATGGCTCAGGGCACGGTGAGAACCGAAGACATGCAGCGCGCACGGGGTACGGTGGCGCCCTGGATGGCCAGTGTCACCTTTGGGGGGCCGGACCTCAGAACAGCCTATATCGGGAGTCTGCAGGGTAATCGCATTCCCTATTTTCAGTCGCCCGTCGCCGGTCTACCGATGGTGCATTGGTAGACACGGGCAAGGGAACAAAACCATAGTATTGCAAATACGAAAGATTCTCATTAAGATATGCATGGAGATATCTTTGTGCTCTCTTGGGCACTGAGATCCTCTATTGCGTCACTCTCTTAATAAGGAATTCATCGTGCGTCACCCTTTGCGTGTAGCCTCACTCGTCCTTGGCCTGCTCTTTTCGGGCGCTACCCTCGCCCAATCTCAGGTTCTTAATCTCTACAGCTCCCGCCACTACCAGTCTGACGAGGTGCTCTATGCAAATTTTACGAAGGCGACGGGCATCAAGATCAACCGAATCGACGGCAAGGAAGACGAACTCATTCAGCGTATTCGTCGTGAGGGTGCCGCGAGCCCCGCGGATGTCTTCATTACGGTAGATGCAGCGAATCTGCAGGCGGCCGATGAGGCGGGACTCTTTGCGCCAGTGCAGTCGAAGCTGATTTCGTCCCGTGTACCTGCTCAGTTTCGGGGTACGGAGAACCGTTGGTTTGGCTTCTCTTATCGGGCGCGGGCAGTATTCTTTAACAAAGAGCGTGTCAAGCCATCAGAGGTTCAAACCTACGCAGACCTCGCAGGCCCTCGGTTTAAGGGCCAACTCTGTGTGCGCTCCGGCGGCCATGTGTACAACCGTAGCCTCGTGGCCTCAATCATTTATAACCAAGGAGATGAGAAGGCGAACGCCTGGGCCCAAGGCATTGTGGGCAACCTCGCGCGGGCGCCCAAGGGCGGGGATACCGACCAGATCCGTGCGGTGGCTGCCGGAGAGTGTGATGTCGCGCTGAGCAATCACTACTACTATGCCCGCCTCATGGAGTCGGATAAGCCTGCTGACCAAGAGGTCGTACGCCGTGTGGGTATTGTCTTTCCCGATCAGAACGGGAAGGGTACCCATGTGAATATTTCCGGGGGCGGAATGTTAAAGATGGCACCGAACAAGGCGGCCGCCCAAAAGTTTCTCGAGTACCTTACCTCCGATGAAGCCCAGGCCTACTTCGCCAACGGCAACAATGAGTGGCCTGTGGTGGCCTCGGTGAAGATGAATAACACTACCCTTGACCGCCTGGGCGCCTTTAAGGTGGATACCCTGCGTGCTGGGGCACTTGCCCAGTACACCCCGAAGGCCCAGCGACTCATTGACCAGGTGGGCTGGAAGTGACGTCATTGCCGCGACACTAGCGCGCGGCTGGGCGTTAAGAACGCTTCAGCGTTCTTGACAGTAAGACGACAGGAATGAGCCCGACGGCCACGATCATCAGCGATGGCGTGGCCGCCTCGGCGAGCCGCTCATCGGCCGCCAGAAGGTAGACCTGCGTAGCAAGCGTGTCGAAGTTAAACGGCCGCAGCACGATGGTTGCAGGTAATTCCTTCATCACATCGACAAAAACCAGTAAGAGGCCTGAGGCCATGCCGCCAGAGAGCAGGGGCATGTGCACGCGGGTGAGCACGCCAAGTCGACTGGTACCCAGAATTCTTGCTGCTTCATCGAGGCTCGGCCGAATACGTGAGAGGCTGGATTCAATGGGATTAAGCGCCACGGCCAGAAATCGTGCCAGATAGGCAAACACGAGGGCGGTAGCGCTCCCCGTAATAACAAGCCCGAGGGGCAGGTCGAGGTGTGTTTTCACCCAGTGAATCAAGAAGTGGTCGAGTGCAGTGAGAGGAATTAAGGCGCCCACTGCAATCACTGTACCGGGAACCGCATAACCCAGTGACGCAATTCGCTTCATGCTGTCGGTGAGTCGCCCGGGATGCATACGGCCCGCGTATCCTAAGAGCAAGGCAACCATCAGGGCGAGTAGGCTCGCGATCAGAGCGAGTACCAGACTGTTTGCCGCCAGGGAGAGATACTTCTGTCCAAACTCTGGGTCGCCCTCGGTCAGGGTCATCGCGAGCAGTAGGGCTCCAGGCAGAAGGAAGCCACCGGTCAGCGGCAGTAAGCAGCCGACAGAAGCGGCCCAGCCACGCAATCCGGTTAAGGTCGGGCGAAGTGCCGGTCGGCCTCCTTTGTCGTCAAATGCAGCCCGCCCGCGACTCGCCTTCTCGAGAAGCAGCGCGAGTGCCACTACGCCCAGTAGGCTTGCCGCCAACTGGGACGCGGCAATGGGATCACCGAAGGCATACCAGGCACGATAGATACCGGTGGTAAAGGTGGGCACACCAAAGTAGGAGACCGCTCCGAATTCTGCGAGGCTCTCCATGACGACCAGCGCAATACCACCGGCAAGCGCTGGGCGGGCCAGCGGCAGGGCCACACGGAAAAATGCGCTCGCCTTAGTGACTCCCAGGCAGCGTGCCGCATCCATGAGTGTGCCCGATCGTTCAAGAAACGCAGCGCGTGCGAGGACATAGACATAGGGATAGAAGACCAGGCTGAAGATCGCAATGGCACCGTAGAGTGACCGAATCTCTGGGAACCAGTAGTCACCGCGGGACCATCCGAGGAACTCGCGCAAGAGGCTCTGCACCGGTCCCGCATATTGAAAAAAATCGGTGTAGGCATAGGCAATCACATAAGTGGGCATGGCGAGGGGCAGAAGCAGGGCCCATTGCAGGATGCGGTGGCCTGGGAAGCGGTACATGGCCACCAGCCAGGCGGTGCCTGTGCCAAGTAATCCGGCGCCAATGCCCGCACCAAGAGCCAGTGCGAGGCTATTGAAGATGTACTCCCCGAGTACCGTCTGCACGAGATGGGACCAGACCCCTTGGGTGTCCGGTTGGAAGACGTTGATCACCACGCTGATGAGCGGCAGTGATACGAAGAGCGCGAGGGCGATCGCGGTGATGAGCAGGGTGGGGAATCGGAGACGGCGTTGGGCCATAAGGGAGAGCGCAAACGAGAGACGCTTATTGTAAAATAGAACGATTCTCATTTGTTTAATCTGCTGCAGTCAGGTATTGCTACCTTTACAAGGTCTCCCTCGCACCGATGACATATGCCTTAGAAGTCACCGCTCTCGAGCATCGCTTCGGCCAGAAGTCAGTGCTCAATGGTGTGAGTTTTCGTCTCGCCCCAGGTGAGGTAGGCTGCCTTCTTGGGCCTTCGGGCTGTGGCAAGACCACTGTCCTGCGCCTGATCGCTGGGTTTGATGCGCCCGGCAAGGGAGAGATTTTTCTTGCAGGCGAGCGGGTGATCGGTCACGGATCGGCCCTGCCGCCAGAGGCGAGGCAGATCGGCATGATGTTTCAAGACTATGCCCTCTTTCCCCACCTTACCGTGGCCCGTAACATCGCGTTTGGCCTTGGACACCTAACGCCCCAGGAGAAGCAGGCACGCGTGTCTGCAATGCTAGAGACCGTGGGCCTTCAGGGGCGCGCCAATGCCTATCCGCATGAACTCTCTGGTGGCCAGCAACAGCGCGTGGCACTGGCCCGAGCCATTGCTCCGAGGCCACGTGTTCTGCTACTAGACGAGCCCTTCTCCAATCTGGATGTGGCCCTGAGAGAAAAGCTTGCACTTGAGGTGCGAGAGATTCTCAAGAAAGAGGGCATTACGGCCTTGCTCGTGACCCATGACCAGTTTGAAGCCTTCGCCATCGCGGATGTGGTGGGGGTTATGACAGACGGTGTGATACAGCAGTGGGACACCCCCTACAACCTCTATCACGAGCCCCACACCCGATTTATCGCTGACTTTATCGGGCAGGGGGTCTTTCTTCCTGGAAGGATTCTGCAGGGCGATCGCATTGCGATAGAGCTTGGAGATCTCTCGGGTGGAAAGGCAACGGAATATGAGGCGGGGGCCGAGACCCTCTTTGATGAGGGAGACCAGGTTGAAGTCTTGATTCGGCCTGACGATATCGTGCACGACGATGCGAGCCCCATGCTCGCAGAGGTCGCGCGTAAGGCGTTTCGCGGTGCAGAGTTTATTTACACCCTCAAGCTGCCCAGTGGGGCGCAGGTACTGGCGCTCGTGCCCTCCCACCACGACCATGCGATTGGGGAGAAGATCGGCATCCGGCTTGAGGTCGATCACGTCGTGGCCTACCGTCGGCGATGACCCCGCTTGTGCACGAGCGTCGTATTCCACGGCGCTTTTTTCATCGACTCTTGGGAGGGCTTGCGAGCATGCTCCTGGCATCGGGTCTGAGTGCCCAGCCTGCGCCTGAGGCGATCTGGTCGAGTGCGGGCCAGCGCTGGCTGCCGTATGCCGAGTTTGTGCAGGCGCTGCGTGCGGCTGATCTGGTTTTCTTAGGTGAACAGCACGACAACCCCTTTCATCATGAGGCGCGCGCTAGGCTCATCGCGGATCTCGCTCGCCCAGGTCTGCGCCTCGTTTTTGAGCAACTACCTGCTCCGGGCAGATTCACGATCCCATCGCAGGAGGCCGATGTTCTAGGGATTCTTCGGGCCCAGGGGTTTCAGGACAAGGCATGGGGCTGGCCCTTGCATGCACCCTTGTTCTCTGTGGCGCAGCGTTTGGCGATTCCTATCGCGGGAGGCAATCTGCAGCCAGGTCTTGGGCGCCGTGTCTATGCCGAGGGTACGCAGGCACTGCCTCTTGCGATCCAACAGGCCCTCGCATCTGCGCCGCTGATGGGGTCCGCGCGAGAGGCACTGGATCATGCGCTACTAGACGGGCATTGTGGACAACTACCCGCCTCGATGGCGCCTGTCATGCGCCTGATTCAGCAGGCGACCGATCTTTCTTTGTTGCTCGCGGCGCACACTGAACTGCCCTCGGTCGTCATTGCAGGCAACGGCCATGTGCAGAAAATCTTCGGCATTCCTCGGTATGTGCAGCAGTTATACCCTGCCGCACGCTACTGGTCTGTGGGTCTTCTTGAGCGATCTTCAATAACGGCATCGACTGTGCCGATTCGCCCTGCAGTTGGCGCAAAAAATCTGGAAGAGCCGTCTGTCGAGGATCAGCAGCGCTACGACTTTATCTGGCTGACGCCCGCCCTAGATCGGGAAGATCCTTGCAAGGGATTTACCCTGCGCGGATCAGGTGCAGGATAGAGCGCGAACATTAGCGGGCGGCTGTGCCGGGATCCTCTGCGTTTGTGAAGTCGCTGTAATGCACATAAGTGCGCTTCATATACCACTCAAAAAATGACCAGTAGCTGCGTGGCTCATACTTGGGCGGGCCATCTGAGGGGAGGCAGCTGGGCAGACACGCGGCTACGGCATCGAGATTGGTATTGATGAAACAGGCAAACGAGTAGCGATCGTTGTCTTTCGGGGGAAGGACGCGGTGGGGGGTGGCACGGAACCGATCGTTGGTCCACCGGGACAGAAACTGCCCAATGTTCACGATAATGGCGCCTTCGGGCACGATGGGCCAGAACCATTTTTTGTCGGTATCGAGAATCTGTAGCCCTGCCTCCCGGGCGGGGGGTAAGAAGGTCATGAAGCCGGTGTCTGCATGGGCGCCGAGTCCAAACTCATTGTCTTGTACGAAATCAACCTTCGGATACTTGGCGATACGGAGATAGCAGTAGGGATCGGTGAAAAAAGGTTTAAAGAAGCCTGCCTCCAAATCGAGTGCGGCCTCCCAGACGGGAAGAAGCGATAGCCCAAGGTTCTCGATGGCCTTCATGTATTGGGTCACTGCGCCGCGGAAACCAGGTAGCTCGGCCTCGCGTGGCCAGGGAGTAGGCCCATAGAATTGGGTGCCTTTGATGGCCTCAGGGTGGTTCGACGGAAAGTCGGTCGCGACGACAAAACACTCCACGCTGTCGAGTTTGGTATGAGCGTGATAAGAGGAATGGGTAATGATCGTGGCTTTGGAGGGCACGAACCCTTTCTGGTCGCGTGTCACCTGAACCGCCATTTTCTGATCGACGCTGAGGTCATCATGAAAACGACGTGACTGTCGTTCCATGTCTTCAATGAGCGAGAGGTCTATGCCATGGTTGACCACACAGAGGAATCCTAAGTTCTCGCAGGTATGGCGCCAGTCTTGGGCAATCTTCTGCACCGCACCGGGTTCGCCACGCATGAGCGGCCCGAGATCGACAACAGGAAGGGCCCGATGGTCGTTGTTGGCCGTTCGCGCGTCCTGTGCGGTCTGGCTGCCCAAGCCAGTGATTTCCCCAATATGTCCCATGACCGTCTCCTCATGATTTTTTGTAAGGGTAGTATGACGTTTATATACCAAAAGTAATCTTTTGATCAATAAAAAAGGGGGCAAAAAATATGCGGACAGTCGGTGTGATCGGCCTGGGCATCATGGGGTCTTCTTATGTGCGCAATCTATTGAAAAATGGCTTTTCGGTCGTGGGCTACGACCTGGATCGCAATCGGGTGCGTGCGTTAGAGGCCGAGGGAATGCGGTCGGCAGCGTCAGCCTCTGATGTCGCCCGACAGGCGAGTGAGATTATTACCTCGCTGCCAAGCCCGCAGGCGCTGCATCAGGTCGTGGAGGAGCTGGTAACGCTTGGGAGTCGTCTGAAAGAGATTGTGGTGGCCGATACCTGCACCCTGGCCATGACAGACAAAATGCAGGCCATGGAGCGTATGAAGGCCTCGGGGGGCTTGTTGCTGGACTGCCCGGTAAGTGGTACCGGCGCCCAGGCAGCCAAGGGGGATCTGATCGTCTTTGCTAGCGGTGATGCAAATGGCATCGAGCGGATGATGCCGGTATTCGCTGGTATCGGCCGGTTGACGCATAACCTTGGCGTCTTTGGTAATGGCTCAAAGATGAAGTATGTGGCCAATCTGCTGGTGACGATTCATAACGTGTCCGCTGGAGAGGCATTTGCCTTCGCCCAGAAGGCCGGAATTGCGCCAGAGCTTGCTTACAAGGCGGTCTTTGGGGGCGCGGGAAGCTCCCGCATTTTTGAGGTGCGTGGGCCGATGATGGTGGCAGGCGACTATCTCACCGGCCTATCGGCGACGCATAGGCTCATGCACAAAGATATTTCGATTATTGGCGACTACATTGACGCCCTTGGCGCGGACACACCGCTCTTTGCGGTTGCCGCCGGTGTTCACAATGAGGCTATTGCCCAGGGGCTTGAAATGCACGACACCGCCTCGGTCTGCGCCGTTATGGAGAAGCGCAACGGAATCACGCGTTCGTAGGATCTCGGGGCGTGACTAGCCGTCGGTGGCGATGACAACATTGCCACCGGCGGCACCCGATTCCAGATATTCATGGGCAAGGGCCGTATCTTGCAGCGGGAACACCCGGTCAATGTGGTCTACAGGGGGCCCGAGTACGGCGCTGTCTGGCCCAACGCCTGATAGCCAGAGGCAGATGTCTGATAAGGCGGCGGTGAGATCTGCGGGTAACAGTTCATACATGAATACCCATCGCAGCGTCTGATTTTTCATCATGAAGGCGTAGAAGGGAAGCGCTGGGGTCGGCTGCCGGTCAGAGGCGTAACAGGCAATCACGCCATGGGGCCTGAGCACCTTAAGCGTAGTCGGAAGATTCTGGCCAAAGGCGACCTCAACGATGCGATCCACGCCTGCACCGTTGGTGAGCGATAGCACCTTCTCGGCGACATCTTCTTCGGTGTAGTTGATGACATGATGCGCCCGGGCCTGGTGTGCCTTTTCTGCCTTTTGGCGCGAACTGACGGTGGTAATGACGCGGGCACCTCCCCAGCGGGCAAGCTGAATCGCGCAATGTCCCACTGCACCGGCTCCGCCCTGAATGAGTACCGTCTTACCTGCGATCGGCCCATCGGAGAAGAGGGCCCGATGGGCTGTGAGCGCAGGAATACCAATACAGGCCCCATAGGCAAGGCTTATGCGCTCGGGCAGGGGCTGGACAAGTCTGGCCGGAAGCACGACCTCTTGGGCATTGGTGCCAAAGGGCCGCTTCCACTGGGCATTAAATACCCAGACGCGGTCACCGACAGCATGCCCGTGCACCTGACTTCCTACCTCGCTGATGTGTCCCGCGCCATCGCTATTGGGAATGATGATGGGGAATGCATGGGGCTGACCGTTAAAACCTACACGACGCTTCAGGTCGGAGGGGTTGAGCCCGGAGAAGGAGAGACGAACACGTACCTCGTTCTCGCCAAGGGGTTGGGCGGGTTGTTCGCCAATCTGGAGGACGTCGCGGGCAGCGCCCTGTTTTTCGTACCATGCAGCTCTCACGGAATATTCCCTTCCTTTGTTGTGTCGATGGTTCAGGGTGCGGATGGACGCTTCGTCGAATCAGGCACATACGCCCAGCCCCGCTGCACGGCAGCGGCAGATACCGTGAGCGCGAGTACAACAGCAGAGGCGGCTTGCCAGCCATAGTCACTGAAGACTTCCATCACGGCCCAGGAGCCCAGCGCCCCGCCGACAAAAAATGTACCCATAAAAAGGCTATTGAGACGGCTGCGCGCCTCTGGCATAGATTCGAAGACGGCCTGCTGGCTTAAGACCAGATGTAACGTGACGGAGAAGTCGAGTAACGCAGCCGCAGCGAGCAGGAGCCCTACACGCCACGCGGAACTGTCGACAATTGCAGAGACCGCGATGAACCCTGCAATCACTGAAAGCCCAAGAGAGAGGCGAATGCCCTCTGCTGCCCGACCAGTATCTGTGAGGCGACCGGCCAGTGGAGCCGCGATTGCGCCGCAGACCGCGATGAGCGTGAAGCTAGCCATCTGGTGTGGACTCAGCCCGATGGTGTCAGAGACCAGCAGTGCGGGAACCACCGACCAAAAGCCACTGAGGCCTGCGAAGAGGAGTCCCTGGCAGAGCGCCCGACCGCGTAGCAGCGGCACTTGATACCAGAGGAGAAACTGAGCGCCCACGAACGCTGCATAGCTACCATGCGGCTTTGGTTTGACCAGGGGAAGAATGCGGTAGACCGCCCAGAACGCCAGACTCATGCAGGCCGCTGATACAAAAAATACCGTCTTCCAGGTGCCTGATGATGCGAGCGTTGTTGCCAGGGGGCGACTCAATGTGACTGCGAGCATTCCACCGGCAATGAGCGTGCCGAAGGTGCGGCCGCGTTGCGCCGGTGCGGACAGGCTTGCGATAAAAGGTGACATGATCTGCCCCCCGCAGAGTCCGACACCGAGTACGAGGCACAACACAAGCAACAAGGCCCAGTCGGAGGTGAGCACCATGAGAACCAGGCTCACCACAATAAGCGCGATCATGGTAAGGACGAGCGTTCGGCTTGCAATACGATCGCCCAGAGGCACCACGAACAGAAGGCCTAGCGCGACACCCACCTGGCAGCTGATGTTAAGGGCATTGGCCTGTGCGAGAGACCATCCCATGTTCGCAGCAATAGCCGGGGTGAGCGGTTGAAAGAAATACATGTTGGAGACGAGCAGGCCCATGCAGACTGCACAGATTAGGATCTGTGCGCGTCCGAGCGCGCCGGAATGGGCCTGCATGTCTCTCAAGAGCTGACGGCTGGGCGCGCGCCGCAGTATCAGTGCTAAATACCAAGACCTTTGAGCGCAGGCTCCGGATACCGGGTACCTGCGGCAGAGTTGCGAGGGAACATCTGGTTGAGGGCCGCCAGGTCTTCAGCGGAAAGTGTGAGGGTGGCGGCCGCGACGTTTTGCTCGAGGTACTTCACCTGCTTTGTACCCGGAATCGGGAATACGTCATGACCCTGAGCATGTACCCAGGCAAGCGCCAACTGGGCTGTGGTGACACCCTTTTGTTGGGCCATCTTTTCCATCTTTTCGAGCAGGGCGACGTTCTTGCCAATGTTTTCTGGCTTAAAACGGGGCTGGTTTCGCCGCCCATCCTTCTCGCCTAATGCGTCTGTTGTCTTGATGGTACCGGTGAGAAATCCCCGGCCCAGGGGCGAGTAGGCCATGAGGGCAATGCCTAGGCGGCGGCAGGTGGCCAGGATGTCGTCCTCAATGTCGCGACTCCATAGCGAGTATTCCGTCTCCAGGGAGGCAATCGGGTGCACCTTATGGGCCCGGGCGATGGTTTCGGAACCCGCCTCGGAGAGCCCCAGGTGGCGGACCTTACCCTGCTCAACCAGCCGCTTCATGGCACCGACGGTATCTTCGATGGGCACGGTCGGGTCGACTCGGTGGAGGGCGTAGAGATCAATGACCTCGACACCAAGGCGCTTCAAGGAGCGGTCGCAGGAAATCATGACATGGCTGGGATGCCCCCCAGTAAAGCCCGTATCCCCCCCTCCGGCAAGGGCGAGATTGCCAAACTTAGTGCAGACCACTGCCTTGTCGCGACGACCGGCCAGTGCCTTGCCGACCAGAGACTCGTTGACCCCATTGCCGTAGGCATCGGAGGTGACGATCATGTTGACGCCGATATCAAGAGCACGGTGGATAGTGGCGATAGAGGCCTCGTCATCGGGCTGCCCATAGAAGATGGTCATACCCATGCAGCCCAAGCCCTGTGCGGAGACCTTGGGACCGGTCTTACCTAACTGTCTTTGTTCCATTCTTTAGATCCTCTCTGGAGTAATGAATTTGGCACTGCCTATACCTGAGCCAACACCGTACACTATTGAACATCCGATCACTTAACAGCGGAAAAAATATGCAGATTGAGCTCGTTAGCATTCCCACAGACTCGACGCCTCTAGACGGTCTTTTTTATCAGGCAGCGCCTGCTGCCAGTAGCAGTCAGGCAGCCCTGCTGTTTCATGGCAACACCATGAATTTCTACACCGGGAGCCTGCGGTTCCTTCCGCCAGTACTCACCCAAGACAAGCTGTCGTGCCTTGCCTTTAACCGTCGGGGTCACGACATTCTTGCGATCCGTAACAGCCGAGCCGCAGAGGGCGCAGCCTTTCAGACGGCCGCACAGGCGACGGAAGACAATCGGCTGGCCGCCCAATGGCTGGCTGCCCGTGGGTATCCGAGTCAGGTGGTGATTGGCCACAGCAACGGCGGGATGTTGGCGGTAAAGCATGTGGTGGATCATCCGCAGACCCGGGCTCTGGTGTTGCTATCGGCCCATTGCGGCGGCACGGATATGCTGCCGCGTGCCAGCGCTGCAGGCCTCTTGGCCCAAGACCGGCTGGCGGAGTTTACGCAACAGGCCCGTGCGATGGTGGCTGCGGGGAACGGTAAGGGACTCATGCTCTTGCCGGGCTGGTGGTATGTCATGACGGCCGAAAGCTTTCTCGATCAGCTGGCTGGCCTGCCGGACACGCTGGCATTGGCGCCACAGATCTCCTGCCCGGTTTTATACATTCGGGGCGACAAAGAGCTACGTGATCTCTACCCCGCAGAGGCCTTTGCAGAGCGTTGCGCGGGGCCCTGCGAGGTAGTGATCGTCGAAGACTGCGACCATTTTTATAACGGCGTGGAAGACAAGCTCGCATCATTGGTGGCGCGATGGCTTAGAGAAGTCTTGGCCTAGCGCGCTAGCGCTTGACCCCACGCTCAGCCTCAAACTTCTTGCGCGCATTCTGGAAATGCGCCCAGACCGCCCGTACGTTCTTGTGGCCTGCATCCTCCTGGCGCTTGAAGAGCACTTCGTTGGCGGCGTTGCCGCGCTCGAGCATGAACTTCTCATCATCGGGCGACGATTGTTGGAAGACGATTTTGCTGTTCTTCACCCAGTCCGCTTTGATGGTCTCCTCTAGATCCATAAGCGACTGCCCATAGCGCACGGTGTACTCCGCCCGTAGTTGCATGAGCATGGTCTGGGTCTCTTTGGGCAGAGCGCGAAACTTCGCACCTGTCATAAAAAAGCCCGATGCCAGCGCACCCCCATTACCTTTAGATCCGGGCGGGTTCAAGAAGTGTACGTGTCGCACGACCTCATTGAGCTTGAAGGCATTGCTCAAGAGAATTGCCATGTCTCCGAGCGCATCGATCGTGCCGCGGTCAATCGCGTTGTACATGTCGCCGAAGGGCATAAAGATAGGGTTTGCTTCCAGGGACTTATAGAAGTCGACCCGTGCGCCACCGTAGGTGCGCAATGACTTTCCCTTCAGTTCCTTCACCGACTTCAACGGCTGGCGGGTACCGACCGGGGCATGGCCGCTGATGTGCGGCATGAGAAAAATGATGTCCTCCTTAGCGATCTCGGCCTTGAGGTCAGGCTGGTTCTCCATGGTGTCGATCGCACCCTTCAATGCGGCCACATAGTCGTCGCCGAAGTTGAAGATCTGATCTAGCGTCATGTAGTTTGGAAACTTGGCCGGGAAGTAGGTGCTGCTGACCCAGGCGAGATCGGCGATGCCCGACTGAATGCCAGGCAGCGCATCGGCCCACTTCACTAGCGAGTCACTCCAGAAATAGCGGATCTGGATCTTTCCGCCTGAGCGCTTCTCGACCTCGCTGCCCCACCATTTATGCATCTCGCCGAACCAGGACTTTTCCGCGACTGGAATGGCCATCTTCCATATCTGGGGCTGTGTGCTCTGCTGGGCCAAGGCCGAACGGCCCATCACCACAGATGCTGCTGCACCACCCACAAGCAGTTTTAAGAATTCACGTTTCATGCCTAGTCTCCTTAGATAGTTTTTGGAAAAACCTAGGCTATGAACCGCTGCCCCTGACACGATTCACAGCCTGATAACAGCCAAGCGCTTCCGATAGCGTTAATAAGTAACGAAATCTGAAGCGGGGCACGTCTTCGGACTGCACGAGCGTGTTGAGGTGAAGAACCGTTTCTAGATGAACAGTTGATCAATACGGCCTCATTCTAACGATGGGAATCGGATTTGCCACCACTAGCGTTTTCCCTAGGGCTAGGTTTTGCTTGCTGTCTGGCTATTGAACCTTTGATAATCATCGGGGAGTCAGTGCAGACCGACAACCATGTGAAAGTGAGGAGACCGGGATGGATTACCGTGAAGTTAGCGAGGTACGGGATGGCATGCGCATCGACTGGGATATGCCGATCACCATGGAAGATGGCGTGGTTCTTCGGTGCGATATCTTTCGTCCGACGACTGAAGGCAAGTATCCGGTCATTCTCACCATGGGGCCGTACGGGAAGTGGTTGCACTTTGAGGATCTCTACGGCAGCCAGTGGCGCACGATGTGTGCAACCCATCCAGAAGTTCCCACCGACTCCACCAACAAGTACCAGGTCTGGGAGGTGGTAGACCCTGAAAAGTGGGTGCCCGATGGCTATGTCGTGGTGCGGGTCGATAGCCGAGGTGCGGGCCGTTCGCAGGGGGTGATCGATATCTGGTCTTTGCGTGAGGCAAAAGATCTCGCCCTCTGTGTCGACTGGGCAGGCGTGCAGCCTTGGTCCAATGGCAAGGTAGGTCTCAACGGCATTTCTTATTTCGGCCAGAATCAGTGGCAGTGTGCGGCGCTGCAGCCGAAGCATCTTGCGGCCATGATTCCATGGGAAGCGGCTGCCGACTTCTATCGCGACATGGCCCATCATGGGGGCATATTTAACCGCGGCTTCGTGCAAGACTGGTCGAAGTCGCAGGTCTACTCGGTTCAGAATGGTCGGGGAAAGCGTGGCTTCCGGAGCCGTCTCACCGGTGATTGGGTCTCTGGGCCAGAGACCCTTACCGATGAGGAACTCGGCGCGAATCGCAAAAACTTCTATGAAGACTGTATTTCGCGAAAGCTCGATACCGATGAATTTTGGCAGTCTCGTATGCCGGATTGGTCGAAGGTGAAGACCCCATTTTTGTCTGCCGCTAACTGGGGAGGGCAGGGTCTACACCCTCGGGGCAACTTTGAGGCCTTCACCCGGGCGGCAGCAAGTCAGAAGTGGCTGGAGGTGCATGGCATTGAGCACTGGACACACTTCTACACCAACTACGGTCTGGCGCTGCAGAAGAGGTTTATGGGGCACTTTCTGAAGGGGGAGAAGACCGGCTGGTCGGAGATGCCGAAGGTCTTGTTACAAGTGCGCCATCCGGGCGAGAAGTTTGTTGAGCGGCACGAGAATGAGTGGCCATTAGCACGTACGAAGTGGACGCCCCATTATCTGCACCTTTCCGAGCATCAGATTTCTGAGCGGCCGCAGTCTGCGGAGTCGTCTGTAACCTATGCAGGATTAGGCGAAGGCGTCACCCTTATGACCCCACCCCTTGCGGCGGCTACAGAGATTACCGGGCCGATTGCGGCAAAGCTCTGGGTCTCTTCGAGCACCAGTGATGCAGACCTCTTCCTCATCGTGCGCGCCTTTGACCCGAACATGAAGGAGGTGGTGTTCCAGGGCGCGCTTGATCCAAATACACCGATTGCCCAGGGGTGGCTGCGGGTCTCTCATCGTAAGCTCGACCCCGCCTTGAGTCTGCCGTACCGGCCGTACCACACGCATGATGAGGAGCAGAAACTCACCCCGGGCACGGTCTATGAGGTCGATGTGGAAGTCTGGCCGACCTGCGTGGTGTTGCCCAAGGGCTATCGCATTGCCCTCACGATTCGGGGCAAAGACTACGAATACCCGGGCGGGCCGAGCAAGGGGTTAGAGACGCTGGGCACGGTCTGGCACGGCTGTGGGCCCTTCGTACACAATGATCCGCGGGATCGTCCTGCTGATGTCTTCGGTGGCGATGTCACCCTGCATGCGGGTCCCTCGCGTCAGGCCTATCTTCTGTTGCCCATCATCCCCGGGAAATAGCCGGCGCTCGCGAGTGCGTTAGAGTGAGGGGGTCTCGTTCTAGGAGACCCCCGTGGCCTCACCGTTCTCTGATCGCTTTCGCGCCCTTTCGGCAGGTATCTTCTCTCTGCTGCTGACATTGGGCGTCGCGCGTTTTGCCTATACGCCTCTGCTGCCTCTGATGCAGGCGCAGGCCGGCCTTGGCATTGCAGAGGCTGGATGGCTTGCGGCAACAAATTACGCGGGTTATCTAACGGGCGCCTACCTCGCCTCATTGATTCAAGATCTACGATTAAAGTCCCGTCTGTTTCAGACGGGGCTGGTGGTGGGCGTTTTGAGTACCGCACTGATGGGGATGACCGACCACCCAGGGCTCTGGATGATTTCCCGGTTTTTGGCGGGCCTCAGTGGCACGGCAGGCATGCTCTTGGGTACGGGGCTTCTGCTCAACTGGTTGATGCGGAACAATCTGCGGGGCGAGTTAGGCATCCATTTCAGCGGCATTGGACTCGGAATGATTGGCGCTGCGTTACTTGTCGAACTGCTCACGCCGAATTTCGATTGGCGGCAACAGTGGTGGGTATTCACGGGCGTTGCCATGGCCTTATTGATTCCGAGCCTGGCATGGTTTCCTGCAACTGATACAACGGGGTTAGACCAGCGCGGCCAGCCCTTAGAAGACCGGCCGCCTTCTCCTAGTTACCTGCGTATGTTTATGGCCGCTTATTTCTGTGCGGGTGTGGGCTTTGTCGTGAGTACGACCTTTATTGTCGCGATCATTACCCGCTTGCCAGGACTTGAAACAATGGGCAATGCCGCCTTTATTGCCATCGGGATTGGCGCGGCCCCTGCCTGTATTCTCTGGGACTTTGTTGCGCGGCGGCTCGGCACCCATGATGCGCTCATCCTTGCCGCGGTCCTGCAGATTCTGGGGATTCTTGCGCCCACCTTCTCAGACGACCTCGTACTCAATCTGCTGGGTGCCGTACTGTTTGGTGCCACGTTTGTGGGCATGGTGAGCCTCGTGCTCACCATGGCGGGACGTTACTACCCCACCCGGCCAGCAAAGATGATGGGCCGAATGACGCTTGCCTATGGCATTGCCCAGATCATGGGACCGGCGATCACGGGCCTTCTGGCGAGTCGCACAGGAGACTATCGGGTGGGGCTCTATCTTGCTGCGGGTTTCATGGCTCTCGGCAGCCTTATCCTGCTGGTGATGCGCTTTCAGCATCCTTCTGATCGGTAGTCTGCCAGCGCAGACTGAGGCTAGTCTTTTGCGCGGCCTCTGCTGGGCATTTCTTCTTGTCGCAGATCGCGTATTACTCTGTTCTCCAACGTGGGATCTCCCAGTCGAGCAGGATTGCAGCGATGCGGGAGATCGTCGCGGTGGCGGCGCCGAGAAAGAGGCAGAGCCACTCTTCAAAGCCGAGGCTGTCAGCGCCCACCAGAACCCATCCGCCTGCAAAGGCGCAGAGCGCGTAAGGACGGTGATCTGAGAAGACCCGGGGGATCTCGTTACAGACGATATCGCGCAGCACCCCACCAATAATGGCTGTGAACAAGCCCATGAGTACCGAGACGAGTAGGGGTAGATTCATGGCGAGGGCGATCTGGGTGCCGCTCGCGCAGAAGAGGCCCAGGCCGATCGCATCGGGTAGTTGCATGGCCCGTTCGGTGAGACTGAAGTGTCGCCCACGCAAGAAAAGCGGTGCGGCGAGTGCAAGCGCGAAGACCATCCAGAGCAGTTCGTTGTGTTCAACCCAGAAGAGTGGCCGACGATCGAGAAGAAGATCCCGCAGGGTCCCGCCGCCGAAGGCCGCCAGGCCCGCAACGGCGGTAATCCCCACAACGTCTAGCCGTCGCCGAGCGGCTTCGATGATCCCAGACAGGGCGAAGGCTGCGATCCCAATCACCTCCACGGCATAGAGCGCCGCTCCAATGACGGAGGCGTTCATGGCGTTAAAAATTTGCGGGCAATGGTCATGGGGTGTGCAGCAATTCGCAAAAGGCATTTCATTCTAGTGGGTGCGGCAAAAACGGTATTACGCGCGTATGCCGAGGTCTATGCCCAGGATGATAACCAGCAGAAGTTTGTCGAGGACTTTGTCGCGGCCTGGGTTAAGGTGATGAACGCCGACCGGTATGACCTGACGGTGTAACACCTGCAGTAATCGCATCTTCAAAAGTCTGCCACTCAGCGGACACTGCCTGAAGATGCCGATGTTTGACGTGTCCGTATCCTCGAATTTTCTCGGGGATACGGGCCCATTGCACAAATGATTCGAGAGTCTCGGCACGAAGCTGCGGTAACGCCTTTAAGAGCGTTGTCTCGTAGCGGGTGATGAGTGCGCGTTCGGTACGTCGCTCTTCGGTGTAGCCAAAGAGGTCGAGCGGGCTGCCGCGTAATACCTTAAGCGGGGCAAGAATCCGCAGGGCAAAACGCACCCAGGGGCCATACCGGGCTTTTATGAGTTCACCCTTGTCATTGCGCTGTGAAAAAAGCGGCGGCGCCAGATGGTGCACGATGCGAAAGTCGCCCTCAAACTGGTTCTTTAGTTCGGCAATAAATTCTGGACGGGTATGTAGGCGCGCGACCTCGTACTCATCTTTATAGGCCATGAGCTTGAAGAAGTACCGGGCCACCGCCGGAGCAAGCCGTTGGGTGCCGGTGGCCTGTTTTTCTGCCTCAGCCACCCGCTGCACGAGTGACTGGTAGCGTGCGGCATAGGCGGCGCTTTGGTAGTCGGTGAGAAAGGCTACGCGACGGTCGATGAGCGATGCGAGCGTCTCGGGCGCTGTAATTGGAATGGGCTGCGCCGATGGCTGGGTCTGTGCCGTGGTGCCGGAGAGCAGCGCCCGCACGGCCTCCGGCGCATGGGCCAGTTGCCGACCCCAGGCAAATGCCTGCTGGTTGCGCTCGACCTGCACCCCATTGAGGGCCATGGCCTGAAGAATGGTCTCGCGAAGCAGCGGGACCCAGCCCTTTTGCCAGGCAAAGCCCAAGAGCATGGGGTTGGCATATATC
>Ga0169931_10004159_pt1 | contig 22612 bp, 20 predicted proteins | sample Kivu_15m_20L_FD_129675 | JGI IMG/M metagenome (GOLD analysis project Ga0169931, IMG submission 129675) | Freshwater microbial communities from Lake Kivu, Western Province, Rwanda to study Microbial Dark Matter (Phase II) - Kivu_15m_20L... | ecosystem: Environmental > Aquatic > Freshwater > Lake...
CAGCCATCGGCGAAGAGGGCGAAGCCGCTTTCGGTTGCTGAACCTCGGTGGCGATCACCTTGGGCACGCCGCTCTCCGTGGTGAGCAGGGTCTGGGCGCTGGCCGGCTTGACCAGCAGGCGGGTTCCCTGGCGCACTCCCGCTTTCAGATTGTTCCAGGCGTGCAGGCTCGCGACCGTGATGCCGTAGCGGCGCGCAATCGATTCCGTCGTCTCGCGCTTTTCCACGCGGTGATACACCGCAGGACGCTGTATTTTCTCGAGGATGCGTGGCCCCTCGAAGCTCGTCATCGCGCTCAGCTGCTGCGCCTGACGATCCTCGGCAGCGGGTGCAAGTATCCGGGTGCCTGCAAGCACCTTGGCCGAGCGCAGGCCGTTGGCGCGCATCAGTTCCTGCACGGTGGTGCCCGTGCTTTGCGCGAGGCTCTGGAGCGTTTCCTCGGGCTCGAGGGTGTGCGGTCGCCAGCGCGAGAAGGGTTTTCGCGCCTCCTCATGGGCTCGCATCGAAGCAAGGAATCGATCCACACGGTCGGCAGGAATCTTGAGCTGGTCGTTGGCGCTTGCAGCGATCACTGGCCGGTTGTGCGCAGGGTTGAGGTGCACGAACTCCTCCTCGCTCATGCCTGCAAAGCGCGCGGCAAGCTTGAGATCGAGATGCATCGGGGCTTCCACGGCAACAAAGTAGGGCTTGTTGGGAAGAGGGCCCAGCCTGATGCCGTAGCGCCCGGGATCGGCCACGATTTCACGCAGCGCCATGAGCTTGGGAACGTAGTTGCGGGTCTCCTGCGGCATGTTGAGCGAGAGATAGTCGCCGGGCCTGCCCGCAGCCTGGTTTCGGCGAATCGCCCTCCCCACCGCGCCTTCGCCCCAGTTGAAGGACGCAAGCGCCAGAAACCAGTCGCTGCCGTGCATCTCGTAGATCCTCTGCAGATAGTCGAGCGCCGCGTGGGTGGAGTGCACCGGGTCGCGCCGGTTGTCGACCCACCAGTTTTGCGAGAGGTTGAACGCCTTGCCGGTTGACGGAATGAATTGCCACAAACCCGCAGCCTTTGCGGGCGAGAGCGCCGCCGGATTCATCGCACTTTCCACGAAAGGCAGAAGGGCGAGTTCGCCAGGCATGTCGCGCCGTTCAATTTCCTCCACGATGTAGAACAGATACCTTCCACCGCGCTCGAACATGCGCTCCAGATACTCCGGGCGGCTGGTGTAGAAGCGCACATGCTGCTGCACGAGCGCGCTGCCGAGAGGCGGCAGCGAGAATCGCGACCGCATGCGCGCCCAGAGGTCGGTATGTGCAGGGAGCGCAGGAACCGAGGGCCGTTCGGCCTGTGAAGCTGCTGCCGCTGCTGCGGCGGGCTCGGCATCCGGCTGGGAGGCCTGCGCGTTGGCGGCAGGCACGGAAACCGTTTCTGCGGTGAGCGCCCCGGCAACGGGCGCTGAGCCAGCCTCTGGCCCTGGATCGAGCGTGGGTAGCTCGAGCGGATGTCCCTCGGAGGTGAGAACTGCAGCGCCGGCGCCTTGTGGCGCGGCTTCAACCTGCGGCGCTGTTTCGGTCCGGAGGGCGGCTTCGGGAGGGGGCGCTGGTTCTCCAGGCGGAACTGGCGCGGACTGCGGCGCTGCTCCGCCCGGCGAACCCCGTTCCAGCCTCGTCACAGCGGGCAAGGGGCTCAGGGGTCGGGATGCTTCGCGGGGCAGTTCGAAGCGCTGCGTACTTTCAGGTTCTGCAAGGCGCACCTGGCCAACCTGTGCCGCACCGCCCTCGGGTTCGACTTCAGCCTGAACCAATGGTCCGGCGATGCCTACCGCGGGCAATACCAGTAGCCCCGCTGCGCCAAGCAGCAGGGAAATGACCGGAGAAAGCAAGGGTAATCGCATGATGAAGATCGGGATTTTAACCACGATCATGCGCAGTAGCCAGAGACTTCGCAGTACTCAGGCGCGAAAGGTGTTTTTCCATGCGCGAAGCTCGGCAAAGCGGGCCACCCGCAGCGCGGAGTCTTCGATCATTGGCAGGCCGACTGACTGCTCAACCAGTCCGATCAGGAAGGGGTTGGTCTGCAATTCAGCCGCCAGCGTGCTGGGCACCGTGGGGTGCTCGCCAGCGCGCGCAGTCTCGGCCTCGGCGAGGCGATCCGCGATCGCGGTATGACCAGGGTAGGCGGCCGCAGCGAAGCGCAGATTGGCCAGGGTGTATTCGTGCGCGCAAAAGATGCGGGTGCACTGGGGCAGTCGCGCAAGGCGCGCAAGTGAACCGAGCATCTGCTGCGGGCTGCCTTCGAAGAGCCGTCCGCAACCGGCGGCAAAGAGCGTATCGCCGCAAAAGAGCAGTGCATGCGCGGGGAAGTGGTAGGCGATGTGGGATCGTGTGTGGCCCGGCACCGCGATCACCTGGCATGCGGCAAATCCAAGGTCAACCCAGTCCGCGTCGCCAACGCGCGTGGCACCCGGGTGAATCCGTTCATCCACCGGCCCGTAGATGTCGAGTTTCGCCCCGGCCTGCGAGGCATGAGCGATCAGGTCATCCACCCCACCCTGATGATCGTTGTGATGGTGGGTGAGGAGCACACCCCGCATACGCAGCCGCAACGCCTCGCTGGCTTCGATCAGCGGGACTGCGTCTCCCGGGTCGACCACCCAGCACTGCGCCCCCATCGGATCGGCGATCATCCAGAGATAATTGTCGTTGAAGGCCGGGATGCGGTGAACGTTGGGCGGGCACTGGGCAATGTAGTCCCAGGCGACCGGGGCCGGGGTTGCAGCGTCCTTGCGCAGGAGGATTGTCATCTTTGGGACCTTTGCCGCTGATGTCAGAAGACGGACGAAGTACGCATGGTGCCTGAGTCGGGTGCGCGGGTCTACGCCGCGTGGGACGACTGGTTGCTCACCCCGGGCGGAAGCGATCTCGCGTCCTGGTTGCTTCCCAGGCTGGATACGATGCTCGAGGATGAGTTTGGCTATTTCGCACTGCAGTGCGGCCTGCCGGGCTTGAAGGGTCTGCGGAACAACCGGATGAGTCACCGGATCCATCTCACGATCGGCCCCTTCCATCCCCAAGCGAACGGCAGCGGTGGTGCGCTGGCTGTACCTGCGGGGGAGCCCGAGCCGTCTACGGCGCAGGACTGGGCAACCCCGCCGCCCCCTTCCGACCAGCCAGAGGATACTTCGAGGTTTCCAGTTCCCGGCGACGGGGAGCAGGTGCCCGCGGAGCAGTGGGTGGTTGCCGACGCCTACCACAGCCTTCCGGTGGCTTCTTCGAGCATCGATCTGCTGCTTCTCCCTTTCGTCCTTGAATTCAGTTCGGATCCACACGCAGTTCTCCGCGAGGCTCACCGGGTACTCCGCAACGAGGGTCGTGTGGTGATCGCAGGCCTGAACCCGTGGAGCCTCTGGGGACTGCAGGAATTCGGCCTGAGTGCCGTGCTGGGGTCAAGCCTGCCGGCGGAGCCCAGGATGATCGCGCTCGGTCGTCTGCGCGACTGGCTCCGCCTCCTCGAGTTCGACATCGACCGCGGACGCTTTGGCTGCTACAAGCCCTTGTGCACCACCCAGGCCTGGCTCGACCGCTGGTCGTGGATCGAGGATGCGGGCGACCGGTGGTGGCCGATCTGCGGGGCGGCCTACCTCATCGGGGCGGTGAAGCGCGTCCAGGGTATGCGCCTGGTGGGCCTGGCGGCACGCCCGGGGCGAAACGCCTTCGCCCGCCCGCAGGTCGCCGGCGCAGGGTCGGGCTGAGGAGGCCATCTGCATGGGTGAAGAGTGCAGCATCTACACCGACGGGGCGTGCAAGGGCAACCCTGGTCCTGGCGGTTGGGGCGTGGTGATGCTCTACCGCAACCATCGCCGAGAGCTCCACGGAGGCGAGGCGAGCACCACCAACAACCGGATGGAACTCACGGCGGTGATCCGCGCACTCGAGGCCCTGCGCAAGCCTGTGGAGGCACGGGTCTTCAGCGACTCGCAGTACCTGCTCAGGGGTTTGCGGGAGTGGCTCCCGGGCTGGAAAGCGCGAGGGTGGCTCACGGCCGCGCGCGAACCGGTGAAGAATCGCGATCTCTGGGAACGCCTCGATCAGTTGAGTGCGCAGCACCACTTGCATTGGCAGTGGGTGAAGGGCCATGCGGGCATTCCGGAAAACGAGCGCGCTGACGCGCTTGCCAACCTCGGAGTTCGCGAGTTCCTGGGCCTCGGACGCAACTGAGCGCCGCCCGCGCAACGCCTGCTTACGCGACGAATCTTTACCGTGTGCTAGCCTCAGGAGTTATGCTCGGAAAACCTTACGTCGTGATCCTTGCCCTGGCGGGAATGGCTGGATTGGCCTGGTTCGGCTGGCAAGCTCAGCGTCAGTCGGCCTCGCCGGTCGACGTCGTTGGCCTCAAGGGCGGGAGCGTGAAGGGCGAAGGCAAGGGCGACGCCAGGGCCGAGGGCAAGGGTGATGCCAAAGGCGAAGGCAAGGGCGGGGCGCCTGCCAAGGGCGGGCCTCGCGGGCCGGCGCTGGTTGAAGCTTCTGCCGCCCAGGGGCGTGATCTGGTGGATACGGCAAGCGCCGTCGGCACGCTGCGGGCCAATGAGACGGTGATGTTGCGCTCGGAAGTGCCGGGCAGGATTGCAGCGCTTGCGTTCCGCGACGGCGACCGTGTGAACGCCGGGCAGGTGATCCTGCGGCTCGATGCATCGCTCCAGGAGGCCGAGCTTGCGCAGGCAAAGGCCGAACTCGCGCTCGGACAGAGCAACTACCAGCGTACCCAGGATCTCGCCTCGCGCAACTTCGTGAGTGCGAGCGCGCTCGACCAGGCCGATGCGAACCTTCGCGTGCTCGAGGCCAAGCACCAACTGGCCAGGGCCAGGGCAGAGCGTACCGTGATTCGCGCGCCCTTCACCGGTTACCTTGGTCTGCGCAACGTGAGCGTTGGCGACTATTTGAAGGAAGGGTCGGATCTCGTCCTTCTCGAAGACGTGGGGAGCCTCAAGGTCGACCTTCGATTGCCCGAACGGTTCATCGGACAGTTGCGCAAGGGGCAGCCGATCGCCGTGGCGATCGACGCCTTTCCGGGCCGGAAGTTCCCTGCAAGGGTCGACGCCATCGATGTGCAGGTCGACAGCAACGGACGCTTTGTACTGGTTCGGGGGCTGATGGCCAATCCGCAACTCAGCCTGCGCAGTGGCATGTTTGCCCGTGCCTCGCTGGTGCTGTCGGAGCGCAAGGGTGCAGTGCTCGTGCCGGAGGAAGCCGTCACGCCGATCGGTGCAGACCTGTTCGTGTGGGTTGCCGAAGACGGCAAGGCCCGCCGCGTCAAGGTGGAACCCGGATTGCGCACCGAGGGGCTTGCCGAGGTGCGTGGCAACCTCAAGCCCGGGGATCTGGTGGTGACCGCAGGCCAGCAACGGCTGATGCGCGACGGGCAGGAGGTGAAGGTTCAGGGGGCAGGAGGTCCGCCTGCGGCAAGAGGCGATGCCAGCGGCCCTTCCGGCAACAAGGGTGCACCCCAGTTGCCACCGGGGGCTCCCCCTGCGGGCAAGGGCTCTGCGGGCGGAGCCCGTGAAGGAGGTGCGGGCTCATGAACCTTCCCGAACTGTGCATCCGTCGCCCGGTCTTCGCCACGGTCCTCTCGCTCCTCGTGTTCCTCCTCGGCGTGGTTTCGCTCGACCGGCTTTCGGTGCGCGAGTATCCGAAGATCGAGGAGCCGGTGGTCACCGTTGAGACACGGTACCTGGGGGCGTCCGCCGAGATCATCGAATCGGCGGTCACGAAGATTCTCGAGGATTCGATTGCCGGTATCGAAGGGGTGGATATCCTCACCTCGATCTCCCGCTCCGAGACCAGCCAGATCACTGCACGCTTCCGGCTCGATCGCGACCCCGACGGTGCGGCCGCCGATGTGCGCGACCGGGTCTCGCGGGTGCGGGCGAGGCTCCCGCAGGGGGTCGATGAACCGGTGGTGGCCAAGGTTGACGCCGATGCCAACCCGGTCATCTGGTTGAGTTTCTTCAGCGACAAGGTGTCGCCGCTCGAGGTCTCCGACGTGGTGAGCCGGGTGGCCAAGCCCCGGCTGCAAACACTCCCCGGGGCTGCCGACGTCCGCATCTTCGGCGAACGGCGCTATGCGATGCGGATATGGCTCGATGCCGAGCGCCTTGCGGCGTACCGTCTCACACCGGCCGACGTCGAGGACGCGCTGCGCAGGCAGAATCTCGAAGTTCCTGCCGGTCGGATTGAGAGCGTGCAGCGCGAGTTCACCGTGTCGTCGAAGACCGATCTGCAGCGCGAGCAGCAGTTTCGCGAAATCGTGGTGAAGGTGGTCAACGGCTACCCGGTCACCGTCAACGACGTGGCTCGGGTTCGCATCGGCCCACTCAACGAACGCACCAACGTCACGCTCAATGCCCAGCCGGCGGTCTCGGTGGGCATGATCAAGCAGGCCACTGCCAATCCGCTCGTGCTTGCCAAGGCACTCAAGGAGGAACTGCCGCGCCTGCAGCAGTCGCTCCCCGAGGGTATCTTGGTGCGCATTGCCAACGACAACACCGTCTTCATCGAGCGCTCGCTCGAGGCGGTGATGCGCACCATCGCCGAGGCTACCGCACTGGTTGCGCTGGTGATCCTGGTGTTCCTGGGCACGCTGCGGGCATCGATGATTCCACTTGTCACCATCCCGGTGTGCCTCGTGGGCGCATGTACCCTGATGTTTGCGGCCGGTTTCTCGATCAACACGCTCACGCTGCTGGCGCTGGTGCTCGCCATCGGTCTGGTGGTCGACGGCGCGATTGTTGTGCTGGAGAATATCTATCGACATATAGAAAATGGCGTCCGGCCCTTCGAGGCCGCCATTCGCGGTACCCGCGAGGTGCAGTTCGCGGTCATTGCCATGACGCTCACCCTCGCTGCGGTTTTCACCCCGATCGCCTTCACCACCGGGCGTACCGGGCGCCTCTTCGTGGAATTTGCTCTCTCGCTCGCCGGGGCAGTGCTGATTTCGGGTTTTGTGGCGCTCACGCTCACGCCGATGATGTGCTCGAGGGTGCTGCGGGCGCACGCACGCGCAGACGAGGCGCGCCGCGTCTCCGACCGGATCATTGCCTTCATCGACCGCGGAATCGACCGGCTCACTGCGGGCTACGGTTTCGTTCTCGGCGGTGCACTCAGGTCTCGCTGGCTGATCGTGTTGCTGGGGCTTTCGGTGGGCGGGGCAAGTGTGTGGCTTTTCCAGGATGCGAAAAAGGAACTCACGCCGCTCGAGGATCGCGGCACGGTGGTCATCATCTTCAGCGCTCCGGAGGGTTCGTCGATCGACTACACCACGCGCTACGGCCAGATGATCGGCAAGATCGCCGAATCGATTCCCGAGTTCGACCGCCGCTTCGTGGTCTCGGGATCACCGCTCGTAACCCAGGGAATAGGATTTCTGCGCATGGTCGACTGGGATGAACGCAAGCGTGGTACCGCCGACATTCTCAAGGAACTCCAGCCGCGTCTGCTCGGAATCCCCGGAGTGCTTGCGTTTGCGGTCGCGCCGCCATCGCTTGGCCAGTCCCCACGTGTACGGCCGATCAACTTCGTGATCCTCACCTCGGAGCCCTACGAGAACCTGCAGGCCACGATTGCGCCCTTTCTGGCCGAAATGCAGCGGCATCCGGGGCTGCAGGGCGTGGATACCGATCTGCGGCTCAACAAGCCCGAGGTCAGGATCGAGATCGATCGACAGCGTGCAGCCGATGCGGGCGTGCAGATCGAGGCGATCGGAAGGGCTCTCGAAACCATGCTGGGGGGGCGGCAGGTCACGCGGTTCAAGCGTGAGGGTGAGCAATACGATGTGATGGTTCAGCTCGATGCCAGGGATCGCACCTCGCCCCGCGACATTGCCGACATCTATGTGCGCGGCCGGGGCGACACCATGGTGCCGCTCGCCAGCCTGGTGAGTTTCAGGGAGTCGGTCTCTCCGCGTGAACTCAACCACTTTGCGCAACGCAGGGCGGTCACGATCACCGCCAACCTTGCGCCCGGGTACTCGCTCGGCGAGGCGGTGAGCATGATGGAGGGTGCGGCACAGAAGTACCTGAAGCCGGGCTATGCCATCGATTACAACGGCGAGACCCGTGAGTTCAAGCTCTCGTCCACTGCGCTCTACCTCACTTTCCTGCTGGCGCTGGCCTTCATCTACCTCGTGCTGGCGGCACAGTTCGAGAGTTTCATCGACCCCTTGATCATCATGTTCTCGGTGCCGCTCTCGATGACGGGTGCGCTTGCGCTTCTCAAGTACGGGGGCGGCTCGATCAACGTGTATAGCCAGATCGGCCTGATCACGCTGGTGGGTCTGATCACCAAGCACGGGATACTCATCGTGGAGTTTGCCAACCAGCTGCAGGACAAGGGCTCCAGCGTGCGCGATGCGGTCTTCGAGTCGGCCCGCATGCGGCTTCGGCCGATTCTCATGACCACCGGCGCGATGGTGCTCGGGGCGGTGCCTCTTGCGCTGTCCTCCGGCGCGGGGGCGGAAGCGCGCGCGCAGATCGGTCTGGTGATCGTGGGCGGGATGAGCTTCGGCACGGTCCTCACACTGTTTGTGGTGCCTGTGGTCTACAGCATCCTCGCGCGGCCACGCAGGAAGGCGCAGGCGATGGAGGGGGCGCATGCGGCAGGTGGTGCTTGACACCGAGACCACCGGCCTCGATGCGGCGCTGGACCATCGGATCGTGGAGATTGCCTGCGTGGAGTTGTGCACCCGGCAGTTCACCGGTCGCATCCTGCACCGCTACCTCGACCCTGAGCGCGACATCGACGAGGGCGCGCTTGCGGTGCACGGGCTCACGCGCGAGCGGCTCAAGGGCGAGGCGCGCTTTGCCGAGGTTGCGCGCGAAGTTCTCGAATTCGTCGACCGCGCTGAAGTCCTGATCCACAACGCGCCTTTCGATCTTGCCTTCCTGCGCGCCGAGTTTGCACGCGCCGGCCAGGCCGATGCAATCTCCGGATGGAAGGTCAGCGACACGCTGGTGCTGGCACGTTCCCTGTATCCGGGCAAGCGCAACTCGCTTGATGCGCTTTGCGAGCGCCACGGCGTATCGCGCGCCCATCGCACCTTGCACGGGGCGCTTCTGGATGCGCGCCTGCTTGCCGAGGTCTATCTCGCGATGACGAGGGGTCAGGAGTCGCTCGACATGCTTGCCGCGATCGATCCCCCGGCAGAAGGGGCGCACGCACCGGAGCAGGCGTGGCCGCCTGCGGGGTTGCGAAGGGCTGCGTGTGCGCCTGAAACCCTGGCGGCACACGCCAAGTATCATGCGGGGATGGTGAAGGATGCCAAGGGCCCGAGCCTCTGGAGCCGCCTTCAGGCATTGCACTGACCGGACCGGCTGCGGCTGGATGCGCCCAGGGCAGTTTGTCTGCCCCAGCTTCAAACGCGAAACGACTTTCAGGGAGTGAATGCAACGATGAAGGAAGCGAGAACTTCACGCAGCGGCCGGGAGCGCAAGGCGCAACTTTCCCCCGATGCCGATCGGCTTGTGGCTGCTTCGCTCGGGCTCACCCATTCGGGCAGTCATCTCGAAGACAGCTACTGGCAGCAGCTGCTCGCCCAGCGTCTCGACCACCTGCTCGACACCAACCATCCGCAGGCGATCTACGACGCGCTCGATCGAACCCATCAGACCGACCAGGATGCCTACGGTGCGCTGATCGAGATGGTGGAGCACAGCGCAGAATCGGTCACGATCGAGTACGAGGGAAAGCACTGGCAGTGCCTGCTCGTGTCGGCGCCGGTGATCGCCTGGACGCGCTTCAGCATCAGTTCCGGAAGGATCGCCTCGGCGCAGGCAACCGCGCTCGCGGCCCACTGGCAGGCGCACTGCCTTGCAACCGGGGTGCGCTTCTGCATGGTTCCCTGGCTCTATTCGATCGACCAGTTTCCGCGGGATTTTGCGGAGCTGCGCAAGCTCACCCGCCGGCTTGGTCAGGCGGCACTCAAGGGGCATGAGGCCCGCATCGACTTCTCCGCATTCCCGGAGACTGCCGACATGCTTGCCGATTCGCGTTTTCTTCTGGCTGCGGTAGCGGCGCCGCTCGGCAAGCCCCTGTTGCGCTGGCAGGACCTGGATCGTCACGACCACGCCAGCCGGGTGCAGTGCCTCGAGCAGTGGGTGGCGCAGGGCCGCCCCAATCTCGAGGCGCAAATGGCGGGGTGCGGCTTCGAGTGCCTGCTGCCGGATGCCTTTCACATCAATCTTCGCGAGGCCGACCGCCGGGTGAGACCCTACGCGCTTCGCGCTGCGGTGCACTACCTGAGCCATGCCCTGAGGATCGAAGCCCGGCAGCTGCGCGCAAGTCTTGCAGCCTTCGGCAACGAGCATGTGGATGAATACCGGATCGGTCTGAGTCACAACTCCGACGAGGAGGTGTTGCAGGGTGTGGTGTGGCCCCTGCTCGGCGCGGAGGCCGAGACGGACGAGCCTTCACCGCTCGATCAGATACGCGAACTCCTCAAGGAACTCGGAGTCAACGATGTACTGGTGCATCCCGGCAGCAGCGAACCCGAGTATTGCGAGGACTGCGGCGCCCCGCTCTACCCGAATCCGCAGGCCGAGGTGGTGCATGCCGAGATGCCCGAGGATGCCGACGGAGGGTCAGGACACTTTCACTGATCGCTCAGGAGAAGCTCTTGCGAGCCTGCGCGATCCGCTCGCTGAGGTAGGCTCCGTAGAAGTCCCGCGAGTAGCCAACCAGGCGCTCGGCCACTTCGCTGCCCTGCGGCCCGAGGAACAGCACCGTGGGCACCATCGCAATCCGGTAGCGCTGCAGTTCCGCGCCACCCTGCGGCGTTTCGAACAGCAGCACGCCCTCCCTGTCACGGTCGCGGGCCAGATGCTGAAGGACATCGGTGCGCAGCAGGTCGCACCAACCACACCCCTTCATGCTCACAAACAGCACAAGCGGCCGCCGAAGTTGCCCGCTCGAAATCAACTGGCGCTCGAGGCGGTCGAGCATCGGCACCTCCGGGCTATCCGGCCCGTTCCTCTTCTTGCTCATCGCCGCCATGGTAACGCTTGCACAGCGCACCGTAAACTTTTCAGTTGACTTCTTGAGCAAGTACGCATACGCTAGCCCGCATGTCAAGTAACACGCCACGAAGCCTCGAGTTCGAGGAGCGCATCGAACTCGAGGCGCTCTTCGCACAGGTGGCGCGCTATTTCGGCCTCCTTGCCGAGCCGATGCGCATCCGCATCCTGCACGCCATCTGCAACGGCGAGCGCACGGTTGGCCACATCGTGGCCGACGTTGGCGGGACCCAGACGAACGTGTCGCGGCACCTCTCGGCGCTTCATCAGGCTGAGGTGGTGTACCGCCGCAAGGCAGGAAGCCAGGTCTTCTACGGGATCCAGGATGCGGCACTGGTGGCCTTGTGCCGCGGGGTCTGTGTTCACGTAGCTGCACGGCTCGAGCGCGGCGAGCGCAGTGGCAGCGGCCTGCGCCAGCTTGCGCGCAGCTTCAACGAAGCAGCCCACGGCAGCGGTGATCTGCTGCAGCAGGTGGCCTTGATCGAACAGCAGGATCTGGCAGGGTCGGCGCCTCAGATGCGCGCGGCGGTTTAAAGGGGAGACTGTTTGATGGAGCAGGCACCCAGCCCCCATGCGTCAGTTGACGGGCAGGCACTCCCCGGCCGCGTGCGCAAGGCCCCGGAGCAGCACATGGGTACGCAGTTTCATGCGCAGGCCTCCACGGCAAGACGCAGTTTCATGGCCAAGGCGCTTGCCATGGGCGCCGGTGCGGGCGCGGCACCGATGGCGGCTGCAACCCCTTCCGGAGGTTTGGCACAAGCCGAGGGCGAGGATGCGATCCTCAAGCTGCCTGCGCACACCACCGGGCTCGGTCAGCCTGTGGCAGCGCGCGGCTACGGCCTTCCGTCGCAATACGAGAAGAACCTGCAGCGCCGCGAGAGCCCCGGCCTCACCCGGGTGAGTGCGGCTTCGGTGAGCTTCACACCGCTGCAGTCGCTCTTTGGCATTCTCACCCCAAGCGGTCTGCATTTCGAGCGTCATCATCAGGGCTGGTGGGACATCAATCCCGAGCATCACCGGCTGATGATCAATGGCATGGTCCGTCAGGCCAGGGTCTTCACCATGGATGACCTGATGCGCCTGCCTGCGGTCTCGCGCATCTTCTTCATCGAGTGTGGTGCCAACACCGGCATGGAGTGGGGCAACGTGGCGGTGCCCACGGTGCAGTACTCGCACGGCATGCTGTCGTGTTCGGAGTACACCGGGGTGCTGCTTTCCACACTGCTCGAGATCGCAGGGGCCAACACCCGCAAGGGTCGTTATGTTCTGGCCGAAGGCGCCGATGGATCTTCCCTCACGCGCACCATCGCGATGGATCGGGCGCTCGACGACGTGATGGTGGCATGGTCCATGAACGGTGAAATGCTGCGGCCCGAAAACGGCTATCCCCTGCGTCTGGTGGTGCCGGGCGTGCAGGGTGTGTCGTGGGTGAAGTACCTGCGTCGTATCGAGGTGGGCGATCAGCCCTACCACACCAAGGACGAGGTCGTGCACTATGTCGACCTCATGCCGGATGGGCGTCATCGGCAATTCACCTCGATCCAGGAAGTGAAGTCGGTGATTACCACGCCTTCCGGCGGTCAGGTGCTCATCGACAAGGGCTACCACAACCTGACCGGGCTTGCCTGGTCGGGCCGCGGAAGAATCAAGCGCGTGGACGTTTCGGTCGACGGGGGGCGCAATTGGCGTGCGGCGCGCCTCGAGGCTCCGATCCTTTCCAAGGCGCTCACCCGTTTCAACATCGACTGGGTCTGGGACGGCGGCCCGGCGATCCTGCAGAGCAGGGCAGTCGACGAAACCGGTCATGTGCAGCCGATGATGCGCCAGCTCCGTGCAGTTCGGGGAACACGTTCCATTTATCACAATAACGCCATCCAGTCCTGGAAAGTTGCGCAGACCGGGGAGGTGTTCAATGTTCAGGTCGCCTGAGCGGATGCGGCCGGTCCGGTCCTTCCCCCGGTTTCCCATCGCCCTGCGTTCCATCGCGGTGCGTTCCATCGCCCTGCGTTCCATCACCCTGCGTTCCATCGCGATGCGTTCCATCGCAATGGGTTCCATCGCAGTGCTGTTCTTTGCGCTGCTGCCTGCCATCCCGGCGCTCGCCTCCGACAAACCCTGGATGCACCTGGGGCGCGCAGCAACGCCGGCGGAGGTGAAGGCGTGGGACATCGACGTGCGCGCCGACTTTCGCGGGCTGCCAAAAGGTGCAGGCTCGGTGAGCATGGGCGAGGAGGTGTGGGAGGCAAAGTGCACCTCCTGCCACGGCACCTTTGGTGAGTCCAACGAGGTGTTCACCCCGATCGTGGGTGGCACCACGCGAAAGGATATCGAGACCGGTCTGGTGGCAAACCTTGCCCGGTCCGACTATCCGCAGCGCACCACGTTGATGAAGCTCTCCACCTTGTCGACCCTGTGGGACTACATCAACCGCGCGATGCCGTGGAATGAGCCCAAGTCGCTCAAGGTGGATGAGGTCTATGCGGTGGTGGCCTACATCCTGCACCTGGCCGAGGTTGTGCCCGCCGACTTCACGCTGAGTGACAGCAACATCGCGCAAGTGCAAAAGCGTATCCCTAACCGCAACGGCAAGGTCATGTTCGCCGGTCTGTGGGACCTCAAGGGCAAGCCCGACGTTCAGGGCGAACTCTGCTTCACCCAGTGCAAGGTGTTGGCGCAGGCCACATCGATACTTCCCGAGTTTGCACGCAATGCGCACGGTAATCTGGCCGAACAGAACCGTCTTCTAGGGCCGTCGCGTGGCGCCGACACGACCCGTCCTGCGCTGAGCGAGCCGCTCAAGGTGGCGATCGCCAGTGGCACCGCGCAGCTTCCCAGGGTAGCAGCGCCCAGCGCGAAGACCCCTGCCATGATGGCCCGGGAGCAGAACTGCCTAGCCTGTCACGGTATCCAAAGCAAGATGGTGGGTCCCGCACTTCGCGAGGTTGCCGGGCGCTACAAGGGCAACGTCAACGCCGAAGGCATCCTCGCTGAAAGGATCCTCAAGGGCGGCAGTGGCAACTGGGGTCCGATTCCAATGCCAGCGCAGCCGCAGGTCTCGGGCGACGACGCAAGAACGCTTGCGCGCTGGATTCTGGCAGGGGCGCAATGACACCCCGCAGAGCGCCGCCGATCGCGCTCGGTGCCGCTACAGGATCGGGCTTTTCCTCTCTGTGATGTTCCCCAACCTGCCAAGGAGTACCTCATGAGTATCACCCGACGCAAGGCCGTGCAGGGCACCGCCGGTGCCGGCCTCTACGCGGCGCTCGTTGCCATCGGCATGATCCGTCCGGGCACTGCCCAGGCGCAGGCCGCCGCGCAAATCGTGACCAGGGCTGCCTTCGAGGCCAAAGGCATCGCCGACACGCTCAAGGCCCTCGGCGCTGCAGGGGCCACTGAAGCGGCCGATATCGTTATCGTTTCGCCCGACATCGCCGAAAACGGAGCTGTGGTGCCCGTGGGGGTCAACAGCAAGATCGCCAACAGCGATATGGTCGCCTTGTTGGTCGACAAGAATCCCACCGCGCTCGCAGGCGCCTACCAGTTCACCGACGGCGGGGTGGCCGAAGTGAACATGCGGGTGAAGATGGGACAGAGTTCTGACGTGGTTGCGGTGGTCCGCGCCGACGGCAAGTACTACATGGCCAAAAAGGAGATCAAGGTCACCCTGGGCGGTTGCGGCGGCTGATCTGCAGCCGCACATCCAGCCGATCGCTCCGCAGCCGATCGTTCACATCCTCAGGAGTAGAAAATGGCAGATCCCATGAAAATCCGCGCCGCCGTCCGAGGCGACGTGGTGGATGTCCGCGTCTTGATGGCCCACGAGATGGAGACCGGTCAGCGCAAGGATGCTGGCGGCAAGCTGGTGCCTGCCTGGTTCATCAGCGACGTGGTGGCAAGCCTCAACGGCAAGCCGGTGGTGCGGGCAGCCTGGGGCCCGGCGATTTCGAAGAATCCCTACCTTCAGTTCAAGGTGAGGGGCGGAAAGGCTGGCGACAGGATCAGTGTGAGCTGGGTGGACAACAAGGGCGAAAAACGCACCGACGAAGTCACGGTGGGTTGAGCCCTTTCAGGCTACCGAGAGCCACAGCGGTGCGCATCGCTGCTGGCTTGCGCGCTGCTCACCCGCAAGAGGCGGGAGTTGACGCATGAAAACCAGGGAGACCACAATGATGCAAAGGATCGAGCGCGCCGCGCGTGGAACTGCTGCCCGGCTTGCCCTTGGGGCTGCCGTGGGGGCTTTCGCATTGAACGCGGGTTTGGCCCAGCCGCGTGACAACACCGAGGCCGAGATCGAGAAATACCGTCAGATGCTTCAGGACGGCAACCCTGCCGAACTTGTGGCGCTCAAGGGCGAAGGGCTCTGGGCAAGGAAACAGGGCCCCAAGGGGGCGAGCCTCGAGGCCTGCGATCTGGGCCTTGGCCCCGGCGTGGTGAAGGGTGCCAACGCGCAGTTGCCGCGCTACTTCGCCGATGCCAATGCGGTGATGGACCTGGAAAGCCGACTGGTGCACTGCATGGTCACCCTCCAGGGACTCGACCGCAACAAGGTGACTGCGCGACCCTACTCCGGCGCTGGACAGTCGGCCACCGACATGGAGGCGCTGGTGGCCTTTGTGGTGGAGGAGTCGCGCGGGATGAGGATCGCAGTGCCTCAGGGCCATCGGATGGAGCGTGAGGCTTTCGCGCGCGGCGAGAAGATCTTCTACTACCGCGGCGGCCCCTACGATTTTTCCTGCGCCTCGTGCCATGCGGTTGACAACCAGCGTATCCGTCTGCAGGGACTGCCCAACCTCACCAAGGACGAGGCGGCGCAAAAGGCCTTCGCAACCTGGCCTGCGTATCGGGTCTCGCAGGGTGCGTTGCGCACGATGCAGTGGCGGATCTACGACTGCTTTCGCCAGCAGCGCTTCCCGGAACTCAAGTACCTCTCGCCCGCCTCGGTCGATCTGATCACATTCCTTGGCGTTCGTGCCAACGGCGGGACGATGGACAACCCCGCCATCAAACGCTAGCGGAGACCTCGCCATGAGAGCACCCACGCACAACAAAGCGCCCACGCACAACGAAGCGCCCACGCACAACGGGCTGCCCACGCAGAAGCATCCACCGCCAGCGCAGGGTGCGCGCGCCCTGCAGTGGCGCATTGCGGCCTCGCTGGCCGTGGTGGCCGGGCTGGCCCTTGGCGGCGCAGCTCTTTCAGACGCCGGTGTCTCCCGCGAGGCAATTGCACAGCTGATGAAGCAATCCTTCGGTGAACGCGGCGAGGCCCGACTCGATCGCCTCGATCAGTCGGATCTGCAACGCATCTGCAGCGACTACACAGGCAGGGAACTTCCCAGGGAACTCCGTGAGGGTCTGGAAAAGGCGGCGCTCGACGCTGTGAAGTATCCGTCCGACGGCAGGTACCTGGGCGACTTCAAGGCTGGCGAGCGGATTGCACAAAGCGGTGTAGGGATGCAGTTCTCCGATGCGCCGGGCACCGTGGCGGGCGGCAACTGCTACGCCTGTCATCAGATCTCGAAGGAAGAACTTGCCTACGGCAACATCGGCCCCTCGCTCTACCAGTACGGCAAGTTGCGCGGCAACTCGGAGCCGATCCTCAGGTACACCTGGGCGCGCATCTACAACGCCCATGCCTTTGGTGCCTGCAACAGCATGCCGCGCTTTGGCGCTGCGGGCATTCTCACCGAGCAGCAGATGCGTGATGTGATGGCGCTGCTGCTCGATCCGCAGTCACCCGTGAATCGCTGAGACAAGGTCGGCGGCAGGGTCCACTCCGTGCTCAAGCGGGAATTCCTCCATCTGCTCGGTGCCGCATCGGCCGCAGGGCTTGCCCTCCCGGCACGCGGCCAGGGCACCACCGAACGCGTTTCCTATGAAGTGCCGGTGTTTGGCAATGTGCACCTGATGCACTTTACCGACAGCCACGCGCAACTGCTGCCGATCTACTTCCGCGAGCCGCATGTGAACCTTGGCGTTGGGCAGGCGCTGGGCAAGCCGCCGCACCTCGTGGGCGATGCCTTTCTCAGGCACTACGGCATCGCGAGGGATTCCGCGCAAGCGCATGCCTTCACCCATCTGGGTTTTGAGTCGGCGGCGCGATCGCTGGGCAAGGTGGGCGGGTTTGCGCACCTCGCAACGCTGGTGCGGCAGTTGCGCGCAGCGCGTCCCCAGGCGCTTCTGCTCGACGGGGGCGACACCTGGCAGGGTTCGGCCACTGCGCTCTGGACCCGGGGGCAGGACATGGTGGATGCCTGCAAGTTGCTTGGCGTGAACATCATGACGGCGCACTGGGAGTTCACCCACGGTGCGCAGCGGGTGAAGGAGATCGTTGCGGGCGATCTGAAGGGAAGCATCGACTTCCTTGCGCAGAATGTGAAGACGACCGATTTTGAGGACCCGGTCTTCAGCGCCTACTCCCTGCGCACGATCAATGGCCAGCCAGTGGCGTTCATCGGGCAGGCGTTTCCCTACACACCGATTGCCAATCCACGCTGGATGATCCCGGAGTGGAGTTTCGGCATTCAGGACGACCGCATGCAAAGTGTGGTCGACGAGGTGCGCGCCAAGGGTGCGAGGGCAGTGATCGTGCTGTCGCACAACGGCATGGACGTCGACCTCAAGATGGCCTCGCGGGTGCGCGGCATCGACGCCATCCTCGGGGGCCACACGCACGACGGTGTGCCTGCGCCGGTGATTGTGAGCAACCCCGGTGGCAAGACCCTGGTGACCAACGCCGGGTCCAACGGAAAGTTTCTCGCACTTCTTGAACTCGAGGTGGGCGCAGCGGGCGTGAAGGACTACCGCTACCGGCTCTTGCCGGTGTTCTCCAGCATGCTCGAGGCCGATGCGCAGATGCAGGCCTTCATCAACAAGGTTCGCGCGCCGTATCAGGCCTCACTTGGCGAAACGCTTGCCCACACCGACGCGGTGCTGTATCGAAGGGGTAACTTCAACGGCAGCTTCGATCAGTTGATCCTCGATGCCCTCATGGAGGTGAAGAGCGCCGAAATCGCGTTCTCGCCAGGCTTTCGCTGGGGTACTTCGCTGCTGCCGGGGGAGGCCATCACCCGCGAGCATGTGATGGACCAGACCGCGATCACCTACCCGCAGGTGAGCGTGAATCAATTCTCGGGCGCGGCGATCAAGACAATTCTCGAAGATGTTGCAGACAACCTCTTCAATCCCGACCCCTACTACCAGCAAGGCGGAGACATGGTCCGGGTGGGTGGACTGCACTACACCATCGATCCGCTCGCCAGGGCAGGCGCGCGGATCACGGACATGCGCCTTCGCGGACAGCCCCTGGACGCGGACCGCAACTACACGGTGGCGGGCTGGGCACCGGTGGCCGAGGGCGCCAGCGGCGAGCCGGTCTGGGACCTTGTGGAGACCTGGCTCAAGGCAAAGAAGCGGGTGGCACCGAAGCAACTCAACCTGCCCCGGGTTCTTGGCATGGGCAACAATCCCGGGATGGAGTCCTGATCCGCCGCCGACCTGCGTTTCGCGCCCCACGATCCGCCGGCGCAATGCCTACAATAGGGTCTCGTGGATGGAACAGGAGGCCTTGCAGCGATGAACGCTCCCGAACGGATCAGCACCTCCGCCAGCTTGCGCGAGGCGCGCGAGGACCTCGCTGCGGCACTTCGCTGGGCCGCAGTCCTCGGACTCAACGAAGGGGTCTGCAACCACTTCTCCTTCGAGGTCGCGCCGGATCGCTACCTGATCAATCCGCAGGGACTGCACTGGAGCGAGGTGAAGGCCGGCGACATTCTCCTCATCGACGCCGGGGGCCATCTCGTGGAAGGCAGGCACCCGATCGAACCCACGGCCTTCTTCATCCATGCCTGGATTCATCGGCTCAATCCGCAGGCCAAGGCGGTGTTGCACACCCACATGCCCTACGCCACAGCACTCTGCCTGGTCGCTGGCGGGCGTCTTGCCTGGTGCAACCAGAACGCCTTGCGGTTCTGGGGCAGGGTGGCCTACGACGACCGCTACAACGGCGTGGCACTCAGCGATGCCGAAGGCGAGCGTATCGGTCGCAGTCTTGTGGGACATGAGGTGGTGTTCATGGCCTCGCACGGCGTGACGGTGGTGGGTGAAAGCATTGCCTGGGCCTTCGACGATCTCTACTACCTGGAGCGCGCCTGCATGCATCAGGTCCTCGCGACCCAGGCTGCCGCGGGCCGGCCGCTGCGCGTCATCCCCGAGGCCTTGTGCAGGGCCACTGCCGCGCAGATTGCAGGCGAGCGCCAGCAGAGCGATCTTTTTTTCGCGTCGATTCGTCGAATGCTCGACCGCGACCAGCCCGGCTGGCGCGACGGAACCTCGGGGTGTGCATGAACCTGTCCGACCTTCAGCCAGCGATCGACCAACAGTGGGACCGTGACATCGTCCCGCGGCTGGTCGAATATGTGCGGGTACCTGCCAAATCACCGGCTTTCGACAGCGGATGGGAAGCCCACGGCCACCTGCACGCAGTGGTGAAAAGCGCTGCAGGCTGGGCGGCGGCGCAGGCCTCGGCCGCGGGCGAGAGCCCGGTGCTTGCCGGCTTGCGCATCGAGGTTCTCGGCATCGAGGGCCGCACCCCGTGCATTTTTTTCGATCTGCCCGCCACTGGCGGACTTGGCAACCAGCGGACTGTGCTGGTGTATGGGCACCTCGACAAGCAACCGGAGATGAGTGGCTGGCGTCACGACCTGGGGCCATGGACCCCCGTGATCGAGGGCGGCAGGCTCTACGGCCGCGGAAGCGCCGACGATGGTTATGCGATCTACGCTGCGTTTGCTGCGCTTGCCGCGCTGGATCGGCAGGCGGTGCCGAGGCCGCGGTGCGTGGGCATCATCGAGACCTGCGAAGAGAGTGGGTCGCCCGACCTGCCGCATTACCTCGAGCAACTCGGGCCGCGCCTCGGCGAGGTGGGGCTGGTGCTTGGACTCGATTCGGGCTGCGGCAACTACGAGCAACTCTGGGTCACCACCTCCCTGCGCGGGCTGATCGGAGGCGCCCTGAGCGTGGAGATCCTGGAGGAGGGTGTGCACTCGGGCAATGCCAGTGGCATCGTAGCCTCCACGTTTCGCATCGCGCGCAAGCTTCTCAACCGCATCGACGATGTGGAGACTGGCCGGGTACTCGCCGAGGCCTTCAACGCACTGATCCCCGCAGAGCGCCTCGAGCAGGCGGCCTCAGCAGGCGCCATCCTCGGCGACCAGGTGTGGAGGCAGTTTCCCTTCGCAGCATGCACCCATGCACCCGAGGCGCATGCGCAGGCCTGCATGAGCGCACTGCCGGTCACCACCGACCCGGTCGAGGCAATTCTCCAGCGCACCTGGAGGCCCGCGCTCTCGGTCACCGGGGCGGCTTGTCTCCCGTCGCTCGAAATGGCGGGCAATGTGTTGCGGCCCAAAACGGTGCTGAAACTGTCGCTGCGACTGCCGCCCACCGTGGACGGTGAAAAGGCCTCCGTCGAACTCAAGCGCATCCTCGAAGACGACCCGCCCTACCGCGCGCGGGTGCGCTTCGAACCCGACTGGGCGGCATCGGGGTGGAACGCACCACCCATCCATCCCTCGCTCGCAAGCTTGCTCGACGCGTGCTCGCTGCAAACCTTCGGCCGGCCGGCCGCTTACATGGGCGAGGGCGGAACGATTCCCTTCATGAACATGCTTGGCAAGCAGTTTCCTCGGGCGCAGTTTCTGATTACCGGGGTGCTTGGGCCTCATTCCAATGCGCACGGCCCAAACGAGTTTCTGCATCTGGGCTACGCCAAGGCGCTCACGCGTCTGATCGGTGGAGTGATTGCCCAGGCGAGTCTCGCCTGACTCCTGCCGAACCCAGGGTAGCGCCTGCCGATCTCGCCACCAAGGACAAGAGCCATGCCACCAACAGCTTACGCAGTATCGCCACGCAGCCGCGTCCGGGTATTTTTCGGGCCGATTCCGGCGCTTTTCTTCCTTCTCGTCCTGCTCCTGCCGATCGCAGGCGGCAAGGCGCTGGCCTCCGATCCCAAGCGCACCACCCAGGCGACCGAAGTCAAAGGCAAGGCGGTGCACTGGTCGTATGAAGGGGCAGGTGGACCCGAGCGCTGGGCTTTGCTCGGCCCCGAGAACCTCAAGTGCGCGCAGGGTACCCGGCAATCGCCCGTCAACATTCTCGAGAGCGAGGTGATCGTTTCCGAACTCGAGTCGATCCAGTTCAACTACCATCCCTCGAGCTTTCGCTTCGAGCACAACGGCCACACCCTCCAGGCCACCCTTGAGGGCGACAACCATGTGATCATCCGCGGCATGCGCTTCGACCTGGTGCAGTTTCACTTTCATGCACCGAGTGAAGAGCGGATCAATCACCGCAACACCGCGATGGGTGCCCACCTTGTGCACAGGAGCCGCGAGGGCCGACTGGCGGTGGTGGGGGTCTTGCTCGATGCGGGCGGCGTCAACCCGGTGATGGATCTGCTCTGGTCCCATCTGCCGCTCGAGAAAGGTGAAGCCCTCAGCCCGAAGTCGGCGCTGCTCGACCTTGCGCAGCTTCTTCCCTCCGAGCGCGGCTACTTCCAGTTCATGGGGTCGCTCACCACGCCGCCCTGCACCGAAGGCGTGCTGTGGACCGTCTTTCAACAACCGGTGAAAATCCGCGGTGATCAGGCGAGTATTTTTCTGAGGCTGGTGGGCATGAACGCTCGCCCGGTGCAACCACTCAACCAGCGGCCAGTGCGTTTCTCGCGCTGAGCGGCGCGTCTTCTGCCCTGCGCGCAGAGCAGGTCCGCACCGCCGGCCAGGACGCCCGCCAGAACATCGGCCAGCACATTAGCCAGGACGTCGGCCAGGTCATCGGCCCGGTCATCGGCCAGCACATCGGCCCGGTCATCGGCCAGCACATCGGCCACGACATCGGAAGACACCACCACCCCTGTGGCGGTGGAGGGACTCGCCTCGCGCGCCCGGGCACCAAGTATGCTTTCGGGTCTGCACGTTTCCTGCGCAAAGCCGCTGGAGCGCACGCAGTCATGACCAAAACTTCCAGGAGATCCAGACCATGATCATGCAACCCTTGAAACGGCTCTTGCCGCGCCTCGGTCTCATCGCCGCAACCGCAGCCTTCGGACTTGCAGCCGGCCTTGCGCAGGCGCAGGCGCAATCGAGTCTCTCGATCGGTACCGGCGGCACCGGGGGCGTGTATTACCCGCTTGGCGGCGGCATTGCGGCGGCGCTCTCGAAGCATATTCCGGGCATGGCGGCAACCGCCGAGGTGACCGGCGGCTCGGTCGACAACCTCAAACTGATCGCCAGCGGCAAACCCTACATCGGCATGACGATGGCCGATGCCGCAAAGGATGCGATTGACGGTGCCGACAAGTTCAAGGCTACCGGGAAGATCGAAGCGAAGACGCTGCTTGTGCTCTACCCCAACCGCATGCATGTGGTGACCGTGGAGGGAAACAGTATTGCGAGCTTTGCCGATCTCAAGGGTAAGCGCGTCTCCACAGGCTCTCCGGGCAGCGCCACCGAGGTGATGGCGTTCCGCCTGATCGAGGCGGCCGGGCTCGACAAGGATCGCGATCTCAAGCGC
>Ga0169931_10004160_pt1 | contig 22612 bp, 22 predicted proteins | sample Kivu_15m_20L_FD_129675 | JGI IMG/M metagenome (GOLD analysis project Ga0169931, IMG submission 129675) | Freshwater microbial communities from Lake Kivu, Western Province, Rwanda to study Microbial Dark Matter (Phase II) - Kivu_15m_20L... | ecosystem: Environmental > Aquatic > Freshwater > Lake...
AATGAGCAATATGGCGCCTCATCGATTCAAATATTAGAGGGACTTGAAGCGGTTCGTAAGCGCCCCGGAATGTATATTGGGGATACGTCTGACGGCACCGGCCTACATCATTTGGTATTTGAAGTCCTTGATAATTCGATTGATGAAGCTCTAGCGGGGTATTGCACAGAAATATCGGTTGTAATCCACACGGATAATTCCATTTCCATTATCGATAATGGAAGGGGCGTACCTACCGGCATTAAGCTTGACGATAAACACGAACCTAAGCGAAGTGCGGCGGAAATTGTGATGACCGAACTTCATGCTGGGGGCAAATTTGATCAAAACTCATACAAGGTTTCTGGTGGCCTACATGGTGTGGGAGTTAGTTGTGTTAACGCCCTTTCTAAGTGGTTGCGTTTGACGATACGACGTGATGGCAAAGTTCATCATATGGAGTTTGGGCGCGGGGCTGTTCAAAACCGAAACATTCAAATTGAAAACGGTGTTGAGGTGTCTCCAATTTCGGTTACTGGAGAAACCGATTTACGAGGCACCGAAGTTCACTTTTTGGCCGATGAAGAAATTTTTGGCAACATTGAGTATCACTACGAGATCCTTGTAAAACGAATTCGTGAGCTTTCATTTCTTAATAATGGCGTTCACATACGTCTGGTTGATCAGCGAAGTGGGCAAGAGGAAGACTTTGCTTTCTCCGGCGGGGTGAGAGGGTTTGTTGAGTACATCAATCAAACTAAAACCGTATTGCACCCAAATATTTTCCACGCCCTGGCTGAGCGCCCGTCTGATCTTGGCGGTCAGATTACCGTTGAGGTTGCCATGCAATGGAACGATGGTTACAACGAACAAGTTTTGTGTTTTACAAATAACATCCCTCAGCGCGATGGGGGTACGCATCTAACGGGCCTGCGCGCCGCCATGACCCGCGTTATCAATAAATATATTGATGAAAATGAGGTTGCAAAAAAAGCAAAAGTTGAGATCTCGGGTGACGACATGCGCGAGGGGCTTACGTGCATCCTTTCGGTAAAAGTCCCAGAGCCAAAGTTTTCAAGTCAAACCAAAGATAAATTAGTGTCCAGCGAGGTTCGGGGCCCGGTCGAAGATGTTGTTGCCCAGGCGCTTGCAGAATATTTGGCTGAGAAGCCACAAGATGCAAAAATTCTGTGTGGCAAGATTGTTGATGCTGCTAAGGCTCGCGAGGCGGCGCGTAAGGCACGTGAAATGACACGTCGCAAGGGCGCCCTTGATGGCATTGGCCTACCCGGTAAGCTTGCGGATTGTCAGGAAAAAGATCCGGCAAAGTCCGAACTATTTATTGTTGAGGGAGACTCAGCGGGCGGTTCCGCCAAACAGGGGCGCGACCGAAAATTCCAGGCCATCTTGCCGCTTAAGGGCAAGATCTTAAACGTTGAAAAAGCACGCTTTGACAAGATGTTGAGTAGTCAAGAGGTTGTTACTTTGATTACGGTTTTGGGAACCGGCATTGGTGCCGAGGAATATAAAGCAGATAAGTTGCGCTATCACCGGATCATTATCATGACCGACGCCGATGTGGATGGTAGCCACATCCGCACATTGCTTTTAACTTTTTTCTATCGCCAAATGCCAGAGCTAATTGAGCGCGGACATGTTTACATTGCTCAGCCGCCACTCTACAAGGTTAAGTTTGGCAAAAGTGAACAATACATCAAGGATGATGCCGAATTAAATCAACTGCTGTTTAGGGTTGCTCTTGAACAGGCCTCAATCGAAACCCCTGCGGGAGAACGGCTTTCAGGACAAGAACTTGAGGGTCTTGCAAAACACTATCAAAATATTCAGGCTGTGGTTGATCGGCTATCACGAACAATGGATGAAGATGCTCTTCGGGCAGTGGCGGCGGGCGTAACTTTGAATTTTGATACAGAGGCAGCAGCTAGCGATTCGGCAGATCGTTTGCGTAGTGCATTTTTGCAAAATGCAAACCCCTTATCTATACCCACCGACATTGTGGTCCAAAAGGAAGAGAGAACGGAGCGCTATCGACTATTGTTGTCAAAGCGCGTGCACGGTAATTTAAAAATTTCGGTAATTAGCTCAGATTTTGTTGCTAGCGACGATTACCAAAGTCTTATGAATGCCGCTGCGTCGCTTGCTGGCAAAGTTCCAGCGGGTAGTCGTGTGCGACGCGGAGACCCGGAGAAATCAAATAAAGAGAGTGTGGTTGCTGATTTTCGTGGCGCGTTTGAATGGTTACTCTCCGAAGCCGAGCGCTCCATTAGTCGCCAGCGTTACAAGGGTTTGGGCGAAATGAATCCCCAGCAGCTTTGGGAAACAACAATGGATGCAAGCACCAGAAGGCTGTTGCGTGTTCAAATTGAAGACGCCATCATGGCTGATCAGGTTTTTACAACCCTAATGGGCGACGAAGTTGATCCCCGGCGTGCCTTTATTGAAAAAAACGCTTTGATTGCGCGCAATTTAGACATTTAATCCCATGAAAAAAAACAAAGCCCCGAAAATCGTGGCGAAGTCATTTATTGCCGTTAAAAATTCCAAAATTCATGGCCGCGGCGTTTTTGTAAAAAAAGAAATCCCTAAAGGGTCAGCAATCATTGAATATATTGGTGAACGGATTAGTTGGAAGGAGGCTTTGCGTCGTCACCCACATGACCCAGAGCAGCCAAATCATACTTTTTATTTTTCGCTAGAAGACGGACGTGTTATCGATGCAAATGTTGGTGGGAACGCCGCTCGCTGGATTAACCACTCCTGTAAGCCAAATTGCAAAGCGGACGAAATTGCTGTTGATGGTGAGGGTCGCGTTTTTATATTTGCGAAGCGCAAACTTCTTCCAGGAGAAGAGCTTTTTTACGATTATTCACTCAATTTGGACGAAAAGCCGACAAAAAAGTTGCTAAAGGAATACGCTTGCTATTGTGGCAACAAAAAGTGCCGAGGCACAATGCTTGATATTGATTGATTTATTGTCATTATGGTGTTTGTTTCCATCCAAGATTTAGAGGCCGCCATAAATTATTGGCGCACACAATCACCCTCTAAAGGCGACGAGTTAGTTTTATCCAAAGAAGCAGGCGCCTTAGCAAAGCCGTACGCACTGATGATTATTCAGGGGGCACAGCGCATACCGCTTGATATGCTTGATGAAGTTTGTAAAGAGGCGCTAGCCAAGTTTGTGGCTTGGAAGTCACAAGCTAAGTAGCCAACCATTCATTGCGCTAAATTTTGGAAACCGTAGTCGACTTTAGTTCGTATCTTTGGCTTTTGCTTTTGGTAGCCGCATTTGCCTCTGGCCTGGTTGATGCAATTGCTGGCGGCGGCGGATTGATTCAGGTGCCCGCTTTATTTGCTGCTTACCCAGATACCCATCCCGCAACGTTATTAAGTGCCAATAAAGTTTCTTCGATTGGTGGAACGATTAATGCAGCTAGGCGGTATTTGCGTCACGCAAAGTTACCGTGGAATATTTTGGGCCCGGCCATTGTTGCTGGATTCATCGGCGCGCTTTTGGGTGCCCTAGCCGTTAGTGTTTTTCCGCCAGAACCTCTGCGTAAAGCGTTGCCGTTCATGTTGGCAGCCTTGCTTGCTTACACTTGGTTTGCTCCGAATATGGGCGCTGAAAATCGCCCTACCCACAAAATAGGTCGTCATGAAGCTATTAAGGCGGTAGCCATGGGTTTGGTTATTGGGTTTTATGATGGATTTTTTGGGCCCGCAACCGGAAGCTTTTTTCTATTTGCATTTGTTCGAATCTTTCACTTTGATTTTTTGCATGCTTCAGCAGCTACCAAGCTGGTAAATGTTACAACTAATCTAGCCACAATCCTGATGCTTACAAGCCTTGGTTTTATTGATTGGCCTCTTGGCTTGACTCTTATGGTTGCTAATATTATTGGTAGCCAGGTGGGCAGCGTCTTGGCAATTACACACGGAAGCCAATTTGTTCGAAAAATTTTCTTGATTGTGGTTTTGGCGCTGATTGTACGATCAGCATACTCCGCATTTTTTTCTAATTAAATCAATAGCTTATATTTTATATAATGCATTAATTATTTTGATGTTTCACGTGAAACAGTAAAAATGCTATGATCTACGCCCTAATTGGGCAAATCCATGTTTTATTTCAAGAAATTTGATGTAATTGTGGTCGGCGGTGGTCATGCCGGGACTGAGGCCGCTCTCGCATCGGCTCGCAGGGGATCAAAAACCCTCCTAATAACGCACAGTATTGAAACCCTGGGGGCAATGAGCTGCAATCCTTCGATTGGAGGTATTGGTAAGGGTCATCTGGTAAAAGAAATTGATGCTTTGGGTGGGGCCATGGCCTCAGCGACGGATGAGGCTGGCATTCAATTTCGAATTTTAAATTCCAGCAAAGGCCCGGCAGTTCGTGCGACGCGAGCCCAAGGCGACCGTATTTTATATAAGGCGGCAATTCGTCAGCGCCTAGAGAACCATGCTAATTTAACCTTATTTCAAGCCGCAATTGATGATTTGATTGTTCATGGCGATCAGGTTCGGGGGGTTAAAACCCAAAGCGGGCTTCAATTTGAGGGAAGAAAGGTTGTGTTAACGGCCGGTACTTTTTTGGATGGAAAAATCCATATTGGATTGGCAAACCATAGCGGTGGTCGTGCGGGAGATCCTGCAGCAACCACCCTTTCAGCTCGTCTAAAAGAACTTAAGCTACCCCAGGGCCGCCTAAAAACCGGTACCCCGCCCCGCATTGATGGCAAGACGATTAACTTCTCTGTTATGCAAGAGCAGGCTGGTGATCTGGACCCCATTCCATGTTTTTCATTTATGGGCAGGCCCGAGCAGCACCCTCCCCAAGTGCCGTGCTGGATAACCCATACCAATAGTCAGACACATGACATTATTCGTTCTGGGCTGGATCGTTCGCCCATGTATACAGGGGTCATTGAGGGGGTCGGCCCACGATACTGCCCTTCAATCGAAGACAAGATCCATCGTTTTGCCACGAAAGAGAGTCACCAAATCTTCCTGGAGCCAGAAGGCTTAACGACTAATGAGTTTTATCCAAATGGGATTTCGACCAGTTTGCCCTTCGATATTCAAATGGCCCTTGTCCACAGCATTCGTGGGCTTGAAAGCGCGGATATTGTGCGCCCTGGATATGCCATTGAGTACGATTATTTTGATCCGCGACAACTCAAGCACAGCCTGGAAACCAAAGCGATTAAGGGCTTATATTTTGCTGGGCAGATTAATGGAACAACCGGATATGAAGAGGCTGCCGCTCAGGGGCTCTTGGCAGGTATTAATGCAAGCCTCTCCGCAGACGAGAAAGAGCCTTGGCTACCCAAAAGAAGCGAATCCTACATTGGGGTTTTGGTTGATGATTTAATTATGCGCGGAGTACAAGAACCCTACCGAATGTTTACTAGCCGTGCCGAGTATCGTCTAAGCTTGCGTGAGGATAATGCAGATGCGCGACTTACAGAGGCCGGAAGACGGCTTGGTCTGGTCGGCGATGAGCAATGGGAGTTTTTTTTAAGAAAGCAGGAGCATGTTTCACGTGAAACATTGCGCCTTCGTTCAGTGCGGGTTGGCCCGAAACATCACACTGCCGAACGGTTAGAAACCTTTCTTGGTCAAGCCTTGGCGCACGAGTGTAGCCTTGCAGAGGTTTTAAGGCGTCCCGAAGTTGATTATCGTTCGCTGATTCAGGTTGATCCCTCCTTTGCGGAAGAATCCCCAAGGCTTGAAGACCCCTATCTCGAGCGACAGATTTTTGACCAGGTGGAGGTTTCGATCAAATACGAGGGTTATATTGAGCGCCAACGAATTGAAATTGAGCGCCATGAGCATTATGAAACTCTTCGCCTACCGCAAGACTTGGACTATTCCCTTGTTAAAGGCCTATCGGTTGAGGTCTGGCAAAAATTAAACCTGCATCAGCCAGAGACTCTGGGCCAGGCATCGCGCATTTCCGGGGTAACGCCGGCAGCAATATCCTTGCTTTTGGTCCACCTAAAAAAGGGTATTGCTAAGACCCAAAAAATGACATGAGCTTGGTGGTTGATAAGGGCCTAAAAGATTTTGGCCTTAGCCAAAGCGAGACTGCTGCAATGCAATATTTTTTAGGGGAGTTACGACGCTGGAATCGGGTTCACAATCTCACCGCCATTAATGAAACAGAGGCAGCGCTTCATTTGCATCTTATTGATTCGATTATTATTTTGCCAATTCTGCGACGTTACTTGCAATCCAATCAATCAATGATTCACATTGCCGATTTAGGGTCAGGGGGAGGTCTACCCGGCATCCCGTTGGCAATCCTTCAACCCTCTTGGTCATTTAGTCTGATTGAAATAAGTAAGAAAAAAGCCGCTTTTCTGCAGCATGTGCGAGGCGGTTTAGGGCTTGGCAATCTTCAAGTAATGGCAAATCGAGTTGAAAGTCTAGCGACGTCTCACGCAACGTCTTTTGACGCCATAACAGCACGAGCATTTACGCGTCTAAATAAACTGCTGGAGCTATCGGAACCTTTATTAAAATCATCGGGCCTTGTGTTTGCAATGAAGAGTCAACAAAGCAAAGAAGAAATCTCTGAGGTATCGAGTCAAGACTGGATGCTGCTGGAGGAGTGCCAGCTGTCTTTGCCTGGGCAACAGCTTGATCGCCGATTATTAGTTTTCCAATACCAACCGTAAAAATTATGGCCAAAACATTCTGTATCGCAAATCAAAAAGGTGGCGTTGGAAAAACAACCACGGCAGTCAATTTGGCTGCAGGGCTCGTTGCTCAGAGACAGCGAGTTCTTTTGGTGGACTTAGATCCTCAGGGAAATGCAACCATGGGGTCAGGAGTTGATAAATCATCGATTAAAAGTGGTGTGTATCACGTACTGATTGGGATTGCATCTGCGACTGAGGCAATCCAATTTTCAAAGGAATCTGGTTATAGTGTTTTGCCTGCAAATCGCGATTTGGCTGGGGCCGAAGTTGAATTGGTTGAGCTGGAAGGGCGAGAAGTAAGGCTAAAAAATGCACTAAACCAGCTTGCAGACCAATACGATTTCATTTTGATTGATTGCCCCCCTGCGCTGTCTTTATTGACCCTCAATGGCTTATGTGCAGCAAATGGCGTGGTGGTTCCGATGCAGTGCGAATACTTTGCACTCGAGGGGCTTTCTGACCTTGTGAACACTATTAAGCAAGTTCATGCAAATTTAAATCCGGATTTAAAAATCATTGGACTTCTGCGGGTTATGTTTGATGCCAGAGTCACCTTGCAACAGCAGGTATCAGAACAGCTCAATATTCACTTTGGAGACAAGGTGTTTAAAACAATTATTCCTCGCAACGTACGTTTAGCAGAGGCCCCTTCATTTGGTTTGCCAGGAGTCATCTTTGACAAATCATCTCGAGGAGCCCAGGCTTATATTGATTTTGCGGGCGAAATGGTTCAACGAATTAAAACCATGTAGGCAAGCGATGAGTGCAAGCAAGAAAAAGGGATTGGGGCGCGGTCTCGACGCATTATTAAGCGCCAGCAATAGGGGGGGCGACGCAAGTCCTCTCTCTGGAAAAGGATCGCAATCATTACCGCTGAAACTTTTGCAGGCAGGTAAGTATCAGCCACGGACCATCATGGCCGACGAGCCTCTAAAAGAGCTCGCCGACAGCATTCGGGAGCGCGGTGTGATGCAGCCTCTTTTGGTTCGTGAAATTGAGAATGGGCGTTACGAAATCATCGCTGGCGAACGGCGCTTCCGAGCAGCAACGCTTGCTGGCCTTGATGAGGTACCCGTTCGGGTCTTGGAGGCCGACGATCAAGCTGCGGCAGCGATTGCGCTCATTGAGAACATGCAGCGAGAGGATCTAAACCCATTGGAAGAGTCGCGCGGATTATCACGATTAATTAATGAGTTTAGCTTTACCCATGAGCAGGCTGCGAAGGCTGTGGGCAAATCCAGGAGCGCCATAACTAACTTGCTTCGCTTATCGCAACTTTCAGGGGCGGTTCAAGCAATGCTTTTATCTGGTGATTTAGATATGGGTCATGCAAGGGCGCTTTTAACCCTACCGGGCTCAAGCCAGGTTGCCTTGGCCCAAAAAATTATTGCCCAAGGGCTTTCGGTGCGAGAGACAGAGCGATTGGCTAGTTCAGCAGCCCTGGCCGCTGGCGATTTAGCCCGAAAAGCCCCCCTCAAAAGAAAAGTAGGCGCCTCAACAAGCCAAGATTACAGTCGCCTGGCACAAACCCTGTCGGATCTAGTGGGCCTAGAAGCAGTCTTTAAGACCAATAAAAAGGGTGGGGAGCTACGCTTTCACTACAGCCATTTTGATGAACTGGACGCCCTACTTAAGAAGTTGGGCATCGACAACGACTAATTCACCCCGAGGGATACTAATTGACCTTCCCGAGAGCAAATACTAAAATTTTGAGGCTTAGTTGATTCATAAAAAAGAGCATTTGGCGCCAAAACCATCATGGCAAGAGCTTGATGAAGAGGCCGATTCTTTTAGAACCTACTCCATAGAAGAGATGGAGGTTCTTAAAAGGACCAACCGTAGTGCTTTTTCAAGCATGTTACCATGGGCCATCATCCTTTTACAGGTAATCATGACGCTTGTGATGGCAGTTGCTTGGTCAACTTTTGCAAACCCTCGTGGGCTGAGCGTTTATACTTATTCAGCTTTTGTGGGTGGCTTTATTGGATTTTTCCCTGCGGCCTTGTTTGCCCTGAGAATGGGCTTAGCAAATAAGCAAAAAAACAAAAGCCCCGGGAGTCTTTTGGCAGCAGTTGTTTCAGGTGAATTTTTAAAAATCGCTGTAACAATTGCGCTATTTGTAGGGGTGGCATTGAGTTACCCAGATTTGCAGTGGATACCATTGCTAATCACGTATGTTGTGACGCTTAAGTGTTACTGGCTAGCGTGGTTTTGGCGGTAAATGGTTTTAATTAAGTACAAAGGAATTACTTAAACATGGCAAGTGCAGCACACGGAGCTCCAAGCGAGCCGTTAACTCCCACAGCATACATTGCTGAGCATTTACAAAATCTCAACAATATTGGTGGGGCACAAGCTTCTATTATTGATTTCAGTGTTATTAATTTAGACACATTATTTTGGACCATTTTGATGGGTCTATTGGCGGTGGGTTTTTTGTTGCTTGCTGCGAGGCGCGCGACCCCTGGAGTACCCGGACGCTTTCAGGCCCTTGTTGAGATGCTTGTAGAAATGGTTGAGACTCAATCAAAAAGTATTGTTCATGGTGATCGAAGCTACATTGCTCCGCTTGCTCTCCTCGTTTTTTGCTGGATTCTTCTTCTGAATGCCCTTGATTTGGTTCCTGTTGATTGGGTCGTCGGAGTCAATCATTTCTTGGAAAATTTTGGAATCCATGTTCCCCATCATAAGTTGGTTCCAACCACCGATTTAAATGCAACCCTCGGAATGTCTTTTGCGGTTCTTATTTTGGTTTTTTTCTACAGTTTCAAAATAAAAGGTGTCGGCGGATTCGTTCATGAACTTCTATCGGCCCCCTTTGGAGCTAAATGGTATTTGGCCCCTTTCAATTTGATATTAAACATTATTGAATATATTGCGAAAGGCGTATCTTTGGGTATGCGGTTGTTTGGCAATATGTACGCGGGAGAATTAATTTTCTTATTAATTGCTCTCTTGGGAAGTATCTGGACCTTTAGCCTCGATTTCAGCGCTTTGGGTTTGGTTGGACATGTAATTGCAGGATCTGCTTGGGCAATCTTTCATATTCTTGTCATTTTGTTACAAGCATTTATTTTTATGATGTTGACATTGGTTTACATCGGGCAGGCGCATAGCCATCATTAATCGTTTTATTTTTAACAGCACTTTTATTACTTAGGAGTTGACATGCAAGCATTTTTAGCAAACATACAGGGCCTTACAGCAATTGGTATTGGTCTAATCATTGGCCTTGGTGCTTTGGGCGCCTGTTTGGGTATTGGTCTAATGGGTGGAAAATTTATTGAAGGCGCGGCTCGTCAGCCAGAGCTGATGAATGAACTCCAAACCAAAATGTTTTTATTGGCAGGCTTGATTGATGCTGCATTCTTGATCGGTGTTGGTGTTGCAATGTTATTTGCTTTTGCTAACCCATTGCTAGCCGTTATTAAGTAATTAAGGCTGGGTCGCTGACCCATACTTTGAGAGCACTGAAAGGAATATCGTGAATCTAAACGCGACATTATTCGCGCAAATGATTGTCTTCTTCATCTTGTGGTGGGTGGTCGCCCGCTTTGTTTGGCCGCCGCTTGTTAAAGCTCTTGATGAGCGTGCTACAAAGGTTGCCGAAGGTCTTGCAGCAGCAGAGCGCGGCAAAATTGATTTAGCTAATGCCACCAAGAAAGCAGAAGAGGATATGGCCTCTGCGCGCCAAGAGGGTGTTCAGCGTGTTGCAGAGGCTGAGAAGCGAGCACAACTAACGGCGGAAGAAATCAAGGCGAACGCTCAAGCTGAGGCAGCTCGAATCATTGCACAAGCAAAATTGGATGCTGAACAGCAAGTCGGCAAAGCACGCGATGAGTTACGCAATCAAGTTGCGGCATTAGCAGTCAAGGGCGCTGAGCAAATTTTGCGACGGGAGGTTGATCCAAAATCCCATGCCGCTTTACTTGAGCAACTAAAGGCAGAACTATAAATGGCCGATATTGCCACTATTGCGCGCCCTTACGCAGAAGCATTATTTGCAAGTGCAAAACCGAGCGATCTTGACGTTTGGTCAAAGCAGCTCGAGGAGCTGGCTGCTTTTTTTGAGAATAAAGAGTTATTGGCATTAGCCAATAATCCCAAGTTGAGCACGAATGATTTGGTCACTTTGGTCGAGGGTTTACTTAAAACGAAACCCTCCGAAGCGCTCGCGAATTTCTTAAAACTATTGGCCAATAACCATCGGTTAGTCGCACTACCTGAGATTTCTAAGCAGTTTTCTGCCATGAAAAATAAAAGCGAGGGCGCAGCAGAAGCGCTCATTACCTCCGCATTTCCTTTGGAGGGAAGCGCGCTTACAGACTTACTGAAGAGCCTTAAAAAGCATTTTGGTGGAAAAGATTTGCGTCCCACCGTGATTGTGGATCCCAACTTGATTGGTGGTGTTCATATTCAGGTTGGTGACGAGGTATTGGACGGCTCCATTAGGGCAAGGTTGGCACAAATGCAAACCAACTTGAGCGCGTAACGTATCGTTATTGAGATTATTCGATTTATATTTAGGAGCAATTGATGCAACTGAACCCTTCCGAGATCAGCGAACTGATCAAAAGCCGAATTAATGAATTAGGGGTTGATTCAAAGATTCGTAATCAAGGCACGGTTATTTCTGTGACCGATGGTATTTGTCGAATCTATGGACTCTCTGGCGTTATGCAAGGTGAGATGTTGGAGTTTCCGAACAACACAATTGGCCTAGCACTTAATTTAGAGCGAGACTCTGTGGGCGCTGTTGTTTTGGGCGAATACACGCATATTAAGGAAGGTGATTCGGTTAAATGCACAGGGCGTATTTTAGAAGTCCCAATCGGACCCGAGTTATTGGGACGCGTAGTAAACGCACTTGGACAGCCAATTGATGGTAAGGGCCCAATTAATACAAAACTTACCGATTACATTGAAAAAGTTGCGCCCGGAGTTATCGCGCGTCAGTCGGTTAGTACGCCTGTTCAAACAGGACTCAAGGCAATTGACTCAATGGTGCCAATTGGCCGGGGTCAGCGCGAGTTAATTATTGGAGATAGACAAACCGGTAAAACGGCTGTAGCAATCGACGCCATCATTAATCAAAAGGGCAAAGGCCTTTATTGTATTTATGTTGCGATCGGACAAAAAGCTTCGACTATTGTGAACGTCGTTCGCAAACTCACCGAACTTGGTGCCATGGAATACACCATTGTGGTTGCTGCTAGCGCATCAGAGTCTGCAGCAATGCAGTATTTATCCGCATATACGGGTTGCACGATGGGTGAGTATTTCCGTGATCGCGGCGAAGATGCGCTGATTATTTACGACGACCTTTCAAAGCAAGCGGTGGCTTATCGACAAATATCATTACTCCTTCGTCGCCCTCCTGGTCGCGAAGCCTATCCTGGCGATGTGTTCTATTTACACTCTCGCTTACTAGAGCGGGCTGCCCGAGTCAATCCAGATTATGTTGAAAAATTTACCAACGGTGCAGTAAAAGGAAAGACTGGATCGCTCACCGCGCTCCCCGTGATTGAGACCCAAGCTGGTGACGTGTCTGCGTTTGTGCCAACCAACGTTATTTCGATTACGGATGGCCAGATTTTCTTGGAAACCGATTTGTTTAATGCGGGTGTTCGTCCTGCGATTAATGCCGGTATTTCCGTATCGCGTGTGGGTGGTGCAGCACAAACAAAAATTATTAAAAAATTATCTGGCGGAATTCGTACCGACCTTGCGCAGTATCGCGAGCTTGCAGCTTTTGCACAATTTGCCTCCGACCTTGACGAGGCAACTCTAAAGCAATTGGAGCGCGGTCGACGCGTTACTGAATTATTAAAGCAGCCTCAGTACATGCCCATGCAGGTTTGGCAAATGGCAGCATCGCTGTATTCGGTAAACAACGGCTTTTTTGATGACCTTGATATCAAGCAAGTGTTGCCTTTCGAAAAGGGCCTACACGAGCACCTTAAGTCTAAATATGCAAGTCTAGTTAATCGGATTGAAGATACGAAAGATTTAACGAAAGAGGATGAGGCCGCTCTCAGGGCCGCTATCGAAGACTTTAAGCGGTCAGGAACCTTTTAATCTAATTTACTATGGCTAGCACAAAAGAAATTCGAAGCAAAATCAAGAGCGTACAAAATACGCGAAAGATTACCAAGGCAATGGAGATGGTTGCTGCTTCAAAGATGCGTCGTGCGCAAGAGCGAATGCGTGCAGCGCGCCCTTATTCTGAAAAGATTCGAATTATCGCATCCCACCTTGCAAATGCAAATCCCGAGTATCGACCAGTGTATATGACTGTGCGCGATGTGAAGGCTGCAGGAGTAATCGTAGTTAGTACCGATAAGGGACTTTGTGGTGGCTTAAACACTAACGTTTTTCGGGTTTTAACAAATCAAATTCGAGAATTCAAAGAAAAAAATATTTCGACCCAATTCACTGCGATTGGCTCAAAGGGTTTTCAGTTTTTGAATCGAGCGAAGGCAAAAATTTTGTCCCAATCGGTGCACTTGGGAGATACCCCGCACATGGATATTTTGATTGGGGCTATTACTGCCCAATTAGAAGCATTTGAGCGCGGCGAGGTTGATGCTGTCTATTTAGCCTATACGCGATTTGTCAACACGATGAAGCAGGAGCCAGTGCTAGAGAAGCTTTTGCCTCTCTCGGGCGATGAATTAGCTCAAGATGCAAATGGCAAGGCTGGTTGGGATTATATCTATGAGCCTGATGCCGAGTCGATATTAAATGGCTTACTTAAGCGCTACATTGAAGCGCTGATTTACCAGGCAGTAGCAGAAAATATGGCGTCCGAACAATCGGCGAGGATGGTTGCAATGAAAGCCGCGTCCGATAACGCCAAAAATGTGATTGGTGAGTTGCAACTGACTTATAACAAAACCCGTCAAGCAGCAATTACAAAAGAGTTGTCAGAAATTGTTGGTGGCGCAGCGGCAGTCTAAATGATTAAGAGATTAAATAGCGGAGAAATGTGATGAGTACCGGAAATATTGTTCAATGTATCGGCGCAGTAGTAGATATTCAGTTTCCTAGGGATCAGATGCCCAACATCTATGATGCTCTGACGCTGATAGATAGTTCGGAAGCCAGTTTTGCTGAAAAAGGATTGACCTTTGAGGTTCAGCAACAAATTGGCGATGGTGTCGTTCGCGCAATTGCAATGGGTGCAAGCGACGGCTTGCGTCGCGGTATGGAAGTAAAGGCTACTGGGACCGGTATTTCTGTCCCTGTTGGTCCTGCCACTCTCGGGCGCATTATGGATGTGTTAGGTCGGCCCATCGATGATGCTGGCCCAATAGCAACCCAGGAGCGCCGCTCAATTCATCAACTTGCTCCAGAATTTAATGACCTATCTCCGTCGGTTGATTTACTTGAAACCGGAATTAAGGTGATTGATCTTGTTTGTCCCTTTGCGAAGGGTGGAAAGGTTGGATTGTTTGGTGGCGCCGGCGTCGGCAAGACCGTAAACATGATGGAACTCATTAACAATATCGCCAAGCAACACTCTGGATTATCTGTATTTGCTGGTGTGGGCGAGCGGACGCGTGAGGGCAATGACTTCTATCATGAGATGAAAGAGTCCAACGTGGTTGATAAGGTTGCAATGGTTTTTGGGCAAATGAACGAACCCCCCGGAAACCGCCTGCGAGTTGCACTTACTGGATTGACAATGGCAGAGGCTTTCCGTGATGAAGGTCGCGACATCCTATTTTTCGTAGATAACATTTATCGTTTTACCCTTGCAGGAACAGAAGTTTCTGCTTTATTGGGTCGTATGCCATCTTCCGTTGGTTATCAGCCTACTCTGGCAGAGGAAATGGGCAAACTCCAAGAGCGAATCACTTCCACAAAAAAGGGTTCGATTACTTCGATTCAGGCCGTTTATGTTCCTGCGGACGACTTAACTGACCCATCACCAGCAACAACATTCGCACACTTAGATTCAACGGTAGTGTTGTCGCGTGATGTTGCTGCGCTTGGAATTTATCCCGCGGTTGATCCGCTTGACTCAACGAGTCGACAGCTTGATCCGCAAATTGTGGGCACTGAGCATTATGAGGTGGCTCGTGGTGTGCAGATTACATTACAGCGCTATAAAGAGCTGCGTGACATTATTGCTATCTTGGGTATGGATGAACTTTCCCCAGAGGATAAGTTGGCTGTCGCTCGAGCTCGTAAAATTCAGCGTTTCTTATCCCAGCCATTTAACGTTGCTGAAGTTTTCACTGGCTCGCCTGGCAAATACGTTCCATTGAAAGAGACAATTCGTGGCTTTAAGATGATTGTTAGCGGTGAGCTCGATCATTTGCCTGAGCAGGCTTTTTATATGGTTGGTTCGATTGATGAGGCAATTGAGAAAGCGAAGAAACTGTAATGGTAACCATTCGTGTTGATGTGGTCAGTGCAGAGCAGTCGATTTTTAGTGGCGACGCTAAATTCGTAGCGCTCCCTGGAGAATCGGGCGAGCTGGGAATTTTGCATGGCCACACGCCCTTAATTACGCGTATTCGGCCCGGTTCGGTACGTATTGAAAAAGCCGATGGCGATGAAGAGTTTGTATTTGTGGCGGGCGGCTATTTGGAGGTTCAGCCAGACAGCATTATTGTGTTGGCTGACACCGCAATCCGCGGGCATGATCTTGATGAGGCAAAGGCATTAGAGGCAAAAAAACGCGCTGAAGAAGCAATGCAGAATCGCGCAGGAGATTTTGATATCGCTCACGTTCAATCTGAGTTTGCTGTTGCCGCTGCCCAGTTAGCCGCCATTGCGCGATTGCGTCGTAAAAAGTAATTTAATTGTTAGCAAACGATCGCTTCCTAAAAGCGTGTTTGGGCCAAAAAACTGATCGCACGCCTTTGTGGCTGATGCGTCAGGCTGGTCGATATCTTCCCGAATACAACGCAACTCGGGCAAAGGCCGGTAGTTTTTTAGGTCTTGCTAAAACACTCACGTATGCAACAGAGGTCACTTTACAGCCATTGGATCGCTATCCTTTGGATGCGGCTATTTTATTTTCGGATATTTTGACCATTCCAGACGCGATGGGCCTTGGCCTTCAATTTGCTGCGGGCGAGGGGCCGAGCTTTGCAAATCCCCTCCGAACAGAGGAGGCAGTTAAAAACTTAAGGCCAGCGGATCTGCATCAACTTCAATACGTCTTTGATGCAGTGGCACAAATTCGGAAGTCCTTGATCCAGGACGGCAAGCAACGCGTTCCTCTGATCGGATTCTCGGGCAGTCCCTGGACTCTGGCTTGTTATATGGTTGATGGTTCGGGTTCGGATGATTTTCGACATGCGAAGACCATGATGTTTAATCGGCCAGATTTGCTTAAACATGTTTTAGAAATCAACATTCAATCGGTAGCCGCCTATTTGACCGAGCAATTACGATCGGGCGCTCAAGCGCTGATGATTTTTGATACCTGGGGCGGACTGTTGCCCGATGGGTGGTATCAAGATATTTCTTTGGCAAGTATGCGCAAGGTGATTAATCAGCTTCCCCGCGAGTTAAATGGCCAAAAGGTGCCAATCATCATTTTTACCAAAGGCGGCGGTTTGTGGCTTGATGACATGGCAGAGTCCGGAGCTGATGTTATTGGACTCGATTGGACAATGTCGGTGGCAAAAGCACGATCCCGGTTGGTGGAAAAAAACAAAATAATTGCACTTCAGGGTAATCTTGACCCCTTGGCTTTATTTGCCAGCCCAGAACAAATTGAGGCGCAAGCCAAGAAAATTCTTGATAGCCTCAACAAAGCTCCGGCATTGAAGTCTGACCTTAATCCCCTTGATGGCCACATATTTAATTTAGGGCACGGAATCTCTCAATTCACGAATCCAGATAGCGTCACCGTTCTAGCCAGGGCCGTTATCGAGCATTCAGAATATTTGCGCAGGGCCTGATTTAGCCGTTTCCCCCTTTGCCGAAGCGGATTTAGGGGGTAGACTTATGCACAAACAATAGGGGCTCATTGGATTTCATGGGGATTGTGAATAGACCGCACGTCATGGTTTGAGTGTATCCAATAAGTTATTGATTTAATTAAATATTCATTAGTCTTGATTTGATTCAAGTAAGTTAGGGTGCGCTACCGCCTTTCTTCTTTACAGGCTTAATAAACGGTTGTCCACAAAGTTATCCACAGATTAATCAACACACCATTTAATTGAATCAATCAACGCCAATCATCGTTAAAGTAGTTGTTGATAGGCCTCTTCAAGAAGCTTTTGATTATTTATGGAATCAGGAATCTATTCGGGTTAAACCCCAGATTGGGATGTTGGTAGAAGTCCCCTTTGGAAGACTAAGTCTGGTAGGCCTAATAATTGAAGTAACTACTTACTCTGAATTAAAGCAATCGAAATTAAAGGCAGTCCTTCGAGTCGCCCCTTTGATTCCGCTCAACGACCGTCTGATGGAATTGGGGTATTTTGCATCCCAATACTACATTCATGGACTCGGCGAAACCCTTGTTTCGGCGATACCCAAATGGTGGCGCACAAGCAGTAACTGGAGCAAGCCACCAGATAAGTTAAGTACAACGAAAAAAGCGGCAGAACAATCAAATGGCAAGAAGAGGGGCCTTGCTCATGATCAACTCAATCAAGAACAAAGGCGGGCAATTCAGATCCTTAATGATCATAAACAAGGGACATTTAATACATTTCTTCTCAACGGTGTGACCGGAAGTGGCAAAACAGCCGTTTATCTTACGTTCATCGAATCCATATTCAATCAAAATCCCAGCGCCCAAGTATTAATTATGCTGCCCGAAATCAATTTAACTCCTCAATTACAAAGGCGGATTCAAGAACATTTCCCTAGAGAAACTTTAGCGGTTCTTCACAGTGGATTAACAGAGAGGCAGCGTGGGATTGCTTGGTATCAAGCAATGACAGGGGCTGCGCGCATTGTATTGGGCACTCGACTGTCGATCATGACCCCTTTGCCAAAATTGGCAGCGATTGTGGTTGATGAGGAAAATGACAGCTCCTTTAAGCAGCAAGAAGGTATAGCCTATTCAGCACGGGACTTAGCAGTGTGGCGCGCAAAAAACGAACGCCTGCCAATTGTTTTAGTTTCAGCAACGCCCTCCTCGCTGACGTGGCGCGCAGCAAAAGAAGGTCGTTATCAGGAAATTCAATTGTCCAATCGAGTTGGGGGATTTCAATTTCCCAAAGTCGAGTTAGTTGCCCCTCATAAATCCTCGCGTTCAAACATCATGAGCCCTATGATGATCAGGGCGCTTGAAGTAAATTACCGCGAAGGCCGACAAAGTTTGGTATTGATTAACCGTCGCGGTATGGCGCCGGTGATTAGTTGTTCATCGTGCGATTGGTTAAGTGAGTGTGATCATTGTTCAAGTTATACGGTGATGCATCGCCAATTGGGCCACTTTAAAACGCCTATGCTGTGTTGTCATCATTGCGGCCTCGTGAAGCCCATTCCTCAGGCGTGTCCATGGTGTGGTGACGTTGATTTGCAGCCGCTGGGTAGGGGGACCCAGAAGGTCGAGGATCAATTACAAACACTGTTTCCGCAGGCAACCGTATTGCGTGTTGATGCCGATACTGCACGCACCAGCAAAAAGACCGAGGCACTGTTTCAAGAAATACATGACGGTGCGGCACAAATCATCGTTGGCACACAAATGCTAGCGAAGGGCCACGACTATAAAAATATCGGCCTAGTTTGTGTGCTGGATGCGGATACAAGGCTGTATTCAAATGACTATATGGCTCCGGAGCATTTATTTGCGCAGCTCGTTCAGGTTGCTGGGCGGGCTGGACGTTTTAGTGGCGCACCTACGAAAATATTGATTGAAACTCGATATCCAGATGATCCCGTGTATCAATATATAAAAACATTTGATCTGGCAGGATTTATGGAGCATTTAATGTCTACCCGTCAGGAGGCGGGGTTGCCACCATTTAGCTATCAAGCTTTGGTGCATGCAGAGGCAAGGCAGAAAAAAGAAGTATTGACGTGGCTAAATCATGCAAAATTATTTTTGCAGAAGACCGTTTATTTACAAACGGGAATTACCGTCTTTGATCCAGTGCCCAAATCAATCGCTCGCCTAGGGGGATGGGAGCGCTCGCAACTATTAATTGAGTCGCGTCACAGGGCGCCGCTTCAGGCCCTACTTAATGAGCTTGAACACTATTTTCGCCAACAATCGCTCGGACGAATTTCAAAGGTGGGTAAAGTGCGCTGGTCAATAGAGCGCGATCCATTATTTATTTAGTCGCTAATGCCAGACTCGTATTGACTGGCGCTCTGTAATAATCCAAGCTCGTTAAGAGATATTTTCTCGTCATTTGCTTGAATTTTAAAAAGCCAAACATCATAGGGTTGTGTGTTGATGCTCTCCGGATTTTCAGTAGCTGCAGCATTAATTTCAGCAACGACCCCACTAATGGGCGCATGAATATCACTTGCTGCTTTAAGCGATTCAATCGTAGCGCATGCTTGACCTTGTTTTAAGCAAGATCCGATATCTGGAAGCTTTAGAAAAAGGATATCGCCGAGTGCTTCTTGGGCATGATTACTAATGCCAACCCAATAGTTACCATCATCGCCACGCTTAACCCATTCATGGGTTTGGGCAAATAAAAGATCGTTCGGAATATTCATTAGAATATTTTAATGAATGAATCAAGAACTTATCATTACGCAATGACTTTAAAGCTCGCTATTGTACCTGTGACGCCGTTTGAGCAGAATTGCTCAATTGTATTTTGTGAAAAAACTAAAGAGGCAGCAGTTGTCGATCCTGGTGGAGATTTAGAAAAAATTGAGGATGCCTTATCGAAACTTGATGTCAAACTTTGTAAGGTGTTATTAACGCATGGTCATTTAGATCACTGTGCTGGGGCGAAAGAGCTCGCAAAAAAATGGCAGGTTCCCATAGAGGGCCCCCATCACCTTGAAAAATTTTGGCTTGATCAACTTCCTGAGCAAACAGTACGGTTTGGTTTTGGGGAGGCCGAACCCTTTGAGCCGGATCGCTGGTTACTTGATGGCGATACGGTTCAGCTTGGAGAGCATAAACTCAAGGTGTTTCATTGTCCTGGGCACACACCCGGCCACATCGTGTTTTATGATGAGCCAACCCGCCTGGCTTTTGTTGGCGATGTTCTATTTGCCGGCTCAATTGGGCGTACTGACTTTCCGAGAGGCAATCATGCAGATCTGATATCTGCAATCAAAACGAAGTTATGGCCACTAGGAAATGACGTGCATTTTGTACCAGGTCACGGCCCAATGTCGACCTTTGGCCGCGAAAGGCAAAGCAATCCCTACGTGGGGGATGGCCTTTAAGTTTTAGCGGAGCCGGTACGGTGAGTGCGGTTGTAGAGGCAACTGGCGCAAATCCAACGCTGTTTTCGGTTGCTTGTAGGAATCCAGGTGCCGCCTTCTAACCTTTTTTCCCGGCTGCATGAAGAGCAAAACTTAAGGCTGGGAGAAGTATCTTGGGTGGGAGTTGGGGTGGTTGACGTGGTCATAACGGAATCTTATAAATCTTCTCGAAACCATTATTTTACCTCGTTTCCCCATTGTTAGAGGGGGTAAGCAGAACCCGAACAGAATCAGCCGTTTTTTTGCCATCAAAATCAAGCCAGGCCTTTTCTGTAAAGTCATAAAGTTTGCAGGTCTTAGCGGTATCAAAATACCACTTCCAAGAGAAAGGTTGAACAATAATTCTTTCTGGCAATAGTCTTTCCAGTCGATCCTGGGCTTCCGGAAGGTTATAGAGGGGAACGCTCATGTCGACGTGATGCGCCGTATGCTCCATGATGTGATGCATCAGGACTCCCCAATAGAAGCCAAAAGTCAGGTGAACTGTGGTTGATACAAAAGGCTGCGCCCTTAACCACTCTGATTTATTGTCGTACCAACAAACTGCTGGATGGGTATGGTGTACATAAACAACAAAGCCAATCATCCCGTTCCAAAATAAGTAGGGAAGTACAAAGCCACACAGTAATGCGATCAGAACGGACTGCCCTGTGCTGATGGCAAAAAAGCTCAAAAGACCAATCCAGATCAAGGCAAAGGCGCTGACCAGAAGATTATCTTTTATAAAAATAGAACGATCTGCAGGACGGTATTTTTTATTCGGGAAGAACATTTTGTTCCACCAAATTTCAATTAAATAGTAGGCGACGGGACCCCAACCGCTTCGATAGTGCCGCTCTAAAAATTGTCGCCATTTGGGAAGGGCGTCATATTCAGACTTTGAAAGGGGCGCCCAAACAAAATCAAAGCCCTTGAGGTTAGTTTGTCCATGATGGACTACGTTGTGCCCAATATCCCATAGGCTGTAAGGGGTAAGGGATGGCAAAAAGGCAATACGACCAAGTATTTTATTTAAGGTGCGATGAGGGGTAAAGCTTTGATGACAGGCGTCGTGGCCTAAGATGAAGATTCGTCCAGTCACAAAGCCGGCAATTACACCAAATAGAATCTTGACCAGCATATTCTCAAAGTAAACCGTAGCGGCAATGCAAAGAACCCACAAGAGCGAATCTAAGATCAAAAGAGAAATGGCCCGAACTGTGCTTGCCTCGGTCATTGGGCTTAGCCATGACCGAATAACCTTGCGGTGAGGAAGGGGAAGATCTGGGCTTAGGGGTGCCGGATTAATCAATACTTGATTGGAGAGGAGGGCGCTATTTAGCTCTGACACGGTGACTTTCTTAAGATTCTAGAATCATAGTGGTTTTTTGGGATTTCGGTATTACAGAATGATGAAAATGGCGCGCCCGGCAGGAATCGAACCTGCGACCCTTGGCTTCGGAGGCCAATACTCTATCCACTGAGCTACGGGCGCATTCAAAATGAATCTGTATATATTGTAAGTGTCTGAAACCATGTTGCTCTCGGTATAATTCAATTCAATGTTAATTAACCCCCTTTTTTCGAGCCATTATGAGTGAAGAGCACGGTAATTTGATTAAAAATACAAAGCAACTGAGCATTGCGGTAATTGCTAGTTTTTTTGTACCTCTTATTATTATTTTCTTATTGATTGTTTATGTTAGCAGTGGAAAAAATAAAGAAAATGTAGCCTCAGAGAAAAGTACGGAGACATTAATTAAGCCGGTTGGAAAATTGAATTTCAAGGACGCTAGCGCTCCTCGTGAAGTACAAACGGGTGAGGCGGTTTACAAAGCGGTCTGCGCTTCTTGTCATAATTCCGGCGCCGCTGGTGCTCCAAAGTATGGGGATTCGTCTTCTTGGGGCGGTAGACTTGCCAAGGGTTATGATGCTCTCTATGCATCGGTCATGAAGGGCAAGGGCGCAATGCCTGCCCGTGGCGGTGCAAGTCCAGCCGATGTTAGCGATTATGAAATTGCGCGATCGGTTGTTTATCTTGCAAATTCAGCCGGCGGTAAATTTACTGAGCCCAAGGCCCCAGCCTCGGCACAAGCTCCGGCAGAACCAGCAAAGTAATTAACCACCACCTTTTTTTGCTGCAAGAGCAAGATCGTAGGCCTCATTTTTTTGAAGGCCATACATTGATTGCAAAACTATTGAAAGATCTTTGCTGCTCAATTGCTTAGAAAGTAATTGAGCTAAGTGCCAAGGCTCATGGTTTTCCGTAATAGTTTTGCGATTATTTCCTTCCAGGATAAAAACAAATTCACCTTTCAAGTGGTTGAGATTTTCAAGCCATCCTGGAATTTCATCGGCCCTTAGTAAAAAAAGGCTTTCAAATTTCTTACTTAGCTCCCGCCCAATACTTAGGCGACGATCATTGTCGAGAAGTTCGCTAAATCGAATTAAGGTTTTGGCCAAGCGATGTGGGCTTTCATAAAAAATGGTTGGAATCGGGCTTTCAATCATTAAGCGAAGCGCCTCTTCGAAATCATTTTTTG
>Ga0169931_10004162_pt1 | contig 22610 bp, 9 predicted proteins | sample Kivu_15m_20L_FD_129675 | JGI IMG/M metagenome (GOLD analysis project Ga0169931, IMG submission 129675) | Freshwater microbial communities from Lake Kivu, Western Province, Rwanda to study Microbial Dark Matter (Phase II) - Kivu_15m_20L... | ecosystem: Environmental > Aquatic > Freshwater > Lake ...
GTTCGACCATTGATAATTGTATGGGCTACCATTACCTCCACTAGCCAACACTACAGCAGCTCCCGTACTAGCTCCAAAGCAGATTACGTTGGTTACACTTGGTATACTGATGTTTACGATGGGGGTATTAGCCACATTGATGTTTCTTACCAAACTACATCCAAGTGAATCTGTTATAGTAACGCTGTAACTTCCTGAATAAAGTCCGGTAGCTAAAGGAGTAGTCTGATTTAAGGCATTGGGTGACCATAGATAAGTATATGGTGAAGTTCCTCCACTTGCAATTACACGCACTGATGCGTTATTTGCATTATGGCAACTCGGATTAGCTACAACTGAGCTGATACCATTCAGTGGGGCAGCAGGCTGTGAAATATTTAGGCAAGATGTACTTAAACATCCATTAATGTCTGTAACGGTAACACATGTATTACCAGCAGTTAAGTTAGTTGCAACTGAACCATTCTGACCATTTGACCAGGTATAATTGTAAGGAGCTAGTCCACCGGTTGCATTTACAGAAGCCGAACCATTATTACCTCCAAAACAATAAACATTATTGATGAGCGATGTGGTTGTACTTAAGGAACTTGGCTGGTTAAGACTCACTTGAGCAGTATCTCTACAACCATTATTATCTATTACTGTAACTATGTAATTTCCAGAAATTAAATTTGAAGCGTTAGCTCCTGTTGATCCATTTGACCATAGGTAGGTGTAAGGGCTTGTTCCTCCACTCGCATTTGCTGAAGCTGAACCATTATTTGATCCAAAACAAGATATGGGGAATCCATTATAGTTAGAAGTTGGGTTGGCTGTAACATTCAAGAAACCAGATGGTTCTGTAATAGTTGCCACCGCTACTGCAAAACATCCATTGACATCAGTTACAGTAACATTATATGAACCTGCAGCTAAATTGGAAGCGGTCGAACCTTGTTGATTTCCAGCGTTGGAATCCCAACTAAAGGTGTAAGGTCCTGATCCTCCAGATCCAGAGGCAGTCGCCGATCCATTGTTGCCATTTCGGCAAGAAACATTACTTACAGCACTTACTGTAGCATTTACAAGTGAAGGTTGTGCTAAGGTAATGCAAACATCATCGGTACAACCATTAGCATCTGTTGCTGTTACACAATAAACGCCACTAATTAATCCAGTTGCAGTAGCATTTAACTGGCTGGATGCATTGGCAGCCCAAAGGTAGGTGTAACCTGGAGTACCTCCAGATGCAGATGCCGTTAATGATCCATTATTTCCATTGAAACAGCTTATGTTTGTAGACACAATTGCAGCTGTTTGTATTGCTGTTGCTGGTTGAGATAGGATAAGTGTGGTATTTGCACTACAATTATTTCCATCTGTAACGGTTACGTTATAAATACCTGCACTCAGACCTGATATGTTTTGCGTACTTTGACCATTTGACCATGCAAAAGTATATGGTGCTCCAATACCTCCAATTGCGCTAACTGTAGCTGAACCAGTATTTTGACCAAAACACAAAATATTTACCCCTGAGGCTGTTGGAATGATGGCAGGTGGTTCGTTTAAAGTTACACAGCTTGTATCTCTACATCCATTTGCATCAGTGGCTATGACGCAATAAGTGGCCGCAGAGAGTCCAGTCGCATTTGCAGTTGTTTGTGCTATTAAATCCCAAAGGAAAGTATATGGACCTACACCTCCACTTGCAGAACCACTTGCTGTTCCATTTGCGGAACCAATACAAGACACATTAAATCCATTGAAATTAGAAGTGATAGAAGAAGATGCAGTAACGGGTAAAAGTGGTTGGGTAACAACAACACAAGTATCTGCAGAACAAAGATTTGCATCTGTTATGGTAACACAATAATTGCCAGCAGGGATGCCAGCTATGGTACTACTCGTACGACCGTTTGACCATAAGTAGGTGTAGGCTGGAGTAGCTCCTGTTGCTGAAACTGAAATTTGACCTGTTGATTCTCCAAAACATAGAACATTTGTTATGTTGTTTACTACAGGTGTTAATGGGCTTGGTTGACCTATCGTAAAGCAAGAAGTATCTCTACAATTATTCGCATCGGTTGCAATGACACAATAGGTGCCGGTGGACAAGTTGCTAATGGTTGAGCTAGTCGCTCCATTGTCCCATAATAAGCCTATTGCGCCAGTTCCACCAGAGGCGTTTACAGTTAAAGCGCCATTATTAGCACCATTACAACTAATTGAAGTGCTGACGTTGATAATTGCATTAACTGGTAAAGCCGGCTGAGTGATATTAACACAAGATATATTCTGGCAAGAATTAATATCACTTACAGTTACGCAGTAGGTGCCTACAGCTAGTCCGGTAGCAGTTTGTGTATTTTGTCCCAAAGCGTTTAAGCCCCATTGATAAGAATAAGAACCAGTTCCTCCATTTCCAGCAGCTGTTGCCGTACCAGTAGCGAAGCCAAAACATAGTACATTTTGTTGGGCAGGAATCGATGCAGTTACTGCACTAGGTTGAGTTATAGTGACAGTATTCGTGCTTGTACATCCATTGTTGTCAGTGATTGTAACTATATAGCTTCCGGCAGGAACATTATTATTTGTTTGTCCTGAAGTAGCATTAGACCAAGCATAAGTGTAAGGTGAGGTACCGCCGGCAGGTGTTGCCTGGAGTGTACCATTAGACCCGCCAAAACAACTGATTTGAGCTCCATTGTAATTAGAGGTAACAGCAGCTGTAACTGAAACTGCAGAGTTTGGTTGAGTAATGGTAACGCAGGAACTTGCTCTACAATTGTTAGCATCGGATACTGTTACGCAATAGGTGCCGGCAACAAGACCTGTAGCAGTTATCGATGAGCTTGAATTACTCCACAAATAGCTGTAAGCACCTGTACCTCCACTTCCTGCAGCAGTTGCCGATCCTGTATTTTGCCCAAAGCAAAGAATGTTAACTTGGTTTGGTATTGTAGCTGTAACTGAAGTTGGTTGAGTAACAGTAACAGTAGAACTTGTAGTACAACCATTGTTATCTGTTACTGTAACTGTGTAAGCCCCGGCACTTAGACCTGATACTATCTGTGTACTGGCTGCGTTCGACCATAAATAAGTGTATGGTGAAGTTCCCCCAGAAGGATTGGCTCTTACAATTCCGTCAGCAGAACCAAAGCATGAAACCTGAGCTCCATTATAATTGGAAGTGACAGTTGTGGTTGTAGAGACAGGGGTAGTAGGTTGGGTTATTGTCACGCAGGTATTTGCGCTACAATTATTAGCATCAATGGCTGTAACACAATATGAGCCTGCAGCCAAGGCAGAAACGCTTGCTCCTGTTTGACCATTGGACCAACTAAATGTATAAGGGGCAGTACCACCAGATCCACTTGCATTTGCTGTGCCTGTGGCTTGACCAAAACACAAAATATTTGTACTTGTTGGAATTGTAGCAGTTACAGCTGTAGGTTGCGTTACCGTAACAGTGGCGGTGGTTGTACAGTTTGTATTGTCCGTGACTGTAACGATATAGGTTCCAGGACCAACACCTACATTATTTTGAGTTGTTCTACCGTTAGACCAAATATAAGTGTAAGGAGCAATACCGCCAATCGTATTTACAGTCAGTGAGGCATCCGTTGAGCCAAAGCAGCTAATATTTGAGCCATTATAGTTTGTTGTTACTGAAGCAGTAGCGTTGGGAGGTCCAACTGTTACAGCTAAAATAGAGTCTCGGAAACAACCACCTGCAGGATTGATAACTCTGATTGTATAATTGTAAGTACCAGGAGCAGCCGGAGGAGTTACAGTTATGGAATTACTTGTACCAACAAAGGCACCACTTCCGATAAGTGTATTGCCTGGGCCGTACCATTGATAGTTCATTCCGTTTAGGTTGGTTGATGCATTAAGTGTAATTGGAATATTGGGGCAAATGATGCTCGGTCCAGATAGGTTTGCTAATGGACTTGGAGAAACAATAACCCGAACAGTGTCCCTAGAGAGACAACCATCCGTATACCTAACAGAAACAACATAATCAGTTGTGCTTGGTGGTGTTGCAATGGTTGATGCGGTATTTGGGCTACTCAGGCCTAAGGGTGGTGTCCATGTATAGGTTGAGATATTCGTTGCAGAAGATGTGGCAGTGAGTACCGTATCCTGACCAGCACAGATAGTAAGATTGGGACCCGCATTAACGGGTGGATTTGGATTGTCAACTATATTAATGGTATATGCCTGAGAATTTAATCCGGGGACAGGACAGGCATTGTCATTAACATTGACTGAAAATACATGTATGCCTAGGTCGTTGATTGTTGGTGTCCAACAGAAACGACCTGTTCTAGTATTTCCAGTACCTGTAATGGTGAAGGTTGCACCCGGTGGAAGACCTGATGCGGTCATGGTAATGTTATTTGTTGTATTGGCATCTGTTGCTACCACATTAAAGCATAATGTTGTGTTTCCTAAACAAAAAACCGTATCAAAATCGTTGGGCACAGAATTAATTCCGCCAACCGTTGGTAAAATATTACTACAATTCTGAATAATAAATTGCATATCTCTGGTGATTTCAGAAAGTAATACCCCATTTCTGAATTCTCTTACCCGAACACAAATAACCGCTACTTGCGGTTGATTGGGAGTAAATGTCATTTGACCTGTGACAGGATTTAATGTTATGGGAACAGTAAGAGGATTGGTAGCCGAAAAACCACCAGCATAGGTAACGTTTGTAGTAGAAGTCCGGCGACAAGGAACCAAGGCATAAGACAAAGAGTCACCATCTAGATCAGAAGCCAACTGCTGGTAATTTACTGTCTGATTTACACAAGTTACAGCAGTGGGGTTATTTAAAAAAGTAGGAGAATTGTTACAAGGTACAGTATTGTTTAGTCTGGTTTCAATATACATATTTGTACTTCCAGGGGCTGACAAATTTGTAATCATGTTGTTTCTGCAACAATAACCCCCTGTAGCTCCCGAAATGATCCAGTCGGAGCAAACAGCAGGAAGAGTGATTATTCCCACATAAACATGCATTTCTACACCCACTCCTGTGCCTCCTGCACATCTACTAATTTGCCCGGGACAAAGTGGAGTAATATCTACTATTTGAGTGCGATTGATAGTAATATTAAAATTACTGAAACATGCGGCAGATCTAACATTTACAGAGACAGAAGACGGTAAAGAGGCACCTGCACAGTCACGATAAGTGCGAAACGTTACCTGATATTGATTAGGACCCACACAACTGTATGTAATCTCAAATCCTAGATAATGCGTAGCATTAGAATGAGGTGTAAGTGAAAAAAACAATACCATTGTTAGTAACAAATAACGGAATCTAGCAATAAACTTCATCATGTGAATTTTATAAATTGTATAAGTATTTTCAAGTATTACTATAAACGGAAGATATAACCCATTTATAACCCCAGGCATTAAAAAAATGTTTAAAACCAGAATACAGGATAAGAAAAGAGTGTAAATCTTCAACCTGCTAAGATAAAAAAAATCAGCAGTATTTAAAATTATTTAAAAGTTAAATCGTTAATAATTAAGAGATATGATAAATGTTTCAATTTAAAAAGGATGAGCTCAGTTAGTTATTGAGTTCATCCTTTCAATTCTATTTTTATATGTAAACACTTAGATTCAAAGCAAGTAATTACTTTTTTTACTCTTCTTCGTCAAAATCAAATTTTGGTTTTTCCACATGATTTATCTCATCATCTTCTTCAAATTCATCATCATCTTCTTCGATTTGATTTTTAACAGGACCAAGCTCTTCGTCTTCCAAATCTTCAGACTCTAATTCAAGAGCTTTTTGATACTTACTTGCTTTCACCGGGATAAACGAATCAAATGAATCTTCAGCAAGGCTTAATGGGTTGTCTTCCTCAGTTCCTACTATTTCTTCGATATTCAATTTAACCAGAGGATTGGAAGTCATTTCCTTAAAGTTTGCTCTGTTTTTTGCTATGTCAATTGCAGTAAAAATAGCATCTCTGAATGACTCATTGGATGCTTTGTTTTGTCCTGCAATGTTGTATGCCGTTCCATGGTCTGGAGATGTCCTTACAAATGGCAATCCAGCTGTAAAATTCACTCCGTTTTCAAAACAAATTGACTTAAAAGCTACAAGTCCTTGATCATGATACATAGCTAAAACGGCATCGAATTGCACATAACTTTGATTTCCGAAAAATCCATCAGCAGGGTAGGGTCCATATGCCTGAATCCCATGTTGTCTTAATTCCTGGATGGCAGGAGAAATAACTTGCTGCTCTTCTTTGCCTATCAAACCTTGATCACCAGCGTGCGGATTCAATCCCAAAACGGCAATTTTAGGTTTATTTATACCAAAATCAGCGAAAAGGCTATTTGATAGTATTTTTGTTTTTTTAACGATGAGCTCTTTGGTTAATTTTTTGGGGATTTCAGCTATGGGTAAATGGTTTGTTGCCAAAGCAACTTTTAGATTTGGGCCAACCATCATCATGAGAGATTCAGCTACATTAGCTTTTTGGGTGAGGTATTCTGTATGACCTTTTTGTTCAAAACCTCCCATCTGCATGGAGAATTTATTGATAGGTGCAGTTACCAAAACCTGAAGGTAGCCACTTTTTATATCATCCATTGCTTTATTCAATGAAGCAATGGCAAATTTTCCAGCCTCCTCCGTTGCCTTTCCTAAAGTTATTTTGATATTATCATGCCAACAATTGACTAAATTAATCTCAGCTTCCTTAGCTTGAGAGGCATCTTTAATGCTTTGAAAATTAAAGTCCTTTGTTTGAACAATATTTTTGAAATAGGAGATAACTTTTCCCGATCCATAAATTATGGGTGTACATAATTCCAAAAATCTGTCATCAGAAATTGTTTTAAGTACAACTTCAACACTTATACCATTGATATCTCCCAGGGTGATACCCACTTTTATTTTAGTCATTTTTCTGAATTTTGTGTATTCTTTTCATTAAATAATCATGTAACAATCTTACACCATAACCTGTACCTCCTTTTGTCCAGTAATTTGAGCCCTTGTGTGTAAAGGCAACCCCGGCAATGTCTAAATGAGCCCAGGGATAATCCGTAAAATGTTCTAGGAATTTTCCTGCGGTTATAGCCCCGCCATAACTGCCACCTATATTTTTTATATCTGCGATATCAGATTTAATTTCATCGCCGTATTCTTCCCACAGTGGTAGTGAGACTAACCTTTCGTAAGTGTTTTGACCAGATTGTATTAAGTTTTCTATGATGTTTTCATCGTTACCCATGACTGAAGCAGCATAAGGACCTAAGGCAGCGGCAGTTGCTCCTGTTAGTGTGGCAATATCAATTACAGAATCGGGGTGATATCTTTTTGCAAAATGCAATGCATCAGCCAGAATCATTCGACCCTCTGCATCAGTATTCAGTACTTCTACTGTGGAGCCACTCATCATTTTGATCACATCGCCGGGGGCATAAGCCTGTTCTCCGGGTCTGTTGTCAGTAGCGGGTATTAGCCCAACTACATGTATAGGTAGCTTTAGTTTTGAAATTAATCCAATTGTAGTAATAACAACGGCGGCTCCAGCCATATCACATTTCATAAAGTCCATAGACATAGCTGTTGGTTTCAGACTCAATCCGCCTGTGTCATAAACCACACCCTTACCAACCAAAATGATCGGTTTGTCATTTACAGCATCTTCTGGCTTCCATTCCAGTATTGAAAAGGTGGGGGGAAGCTGACTACCTTTATTTACTGCCAATAAGCCACCCATATTCAATTCTTCAATAGATTTTTTATCTAAAATCTGAGCCTGATAACCACATAATTTGGCATGGGATAAAACAAAAGAAGATAATTTTTCAGCAGTCAAGTCATTTGGTGGATCGTTTACCAAATCTCGGCAAAAGGAAATTTCATCACAAAGGTGCATTAAGGTATTGGCATTTGCTTCCGAAATATTGTCTGATGGTAAATTTAACTCTACTTCGAAAGTCTCTTCTGGTTTCGTTTTAAACTTGTTGTAGGTATATGAGCTTAATAACATTCCCTCCAAAAAAGGTAATAGTAAATCAATGTTTGTAATGATTACACGAAGATTCAAAGACTTAATTTTTTGATTTTTACATCTTTGAAACAATTGAGCACCTTGTATTCTTGATTTTTCTTTGTTTTTTTCTGTGCTGACTTCAGGAAGTGTTTCAATAAACACGGAATCATTTAACCCAAAATATTGCAAGGGCTTTATTTTTTGCTCTAATTGGTTTTGAATGAACAAGGCTATATTATTATCCATATGTTCAGCCAATAAAGCTATTTGACTTTCACTGCAAATTATTAAGTTAGGTCTGTTAGTTGGCTTCGTAATTATGTTTAATTTTACATTGATTGACATATCTGTATATTCTTATTAATGGCGTAAATATAGCAAAGATTTGTCATCGTATTTTATTTTATCCATAACTGTATTAAATAATTCAATTGAAAGCAAAAAAATCTTTCGGTCAGCATTTCCTAAAGGATGAGACAATCGCAACTAAAATAGTAGAGGCCCTGGATTGTGAAAAAGCATTTCATTCTATCATTGAAGTTGGGCCCGGACAGGGTGTATTAACTAAGTATCTACTAGAAAAATCAGATTACAATTTTACTGCAATTGAGGCTGACATTGACATGGTTACTATTTTGCATCAAAATTATCCTGCCTTGGAGGGTAAAATAATACATCAGGATTTTTTGAAAGTTTCTTTGAGTGATGTAACAAACAATCAGGAAACTGCATTGATAGGCAATTTCCCTTACAACATTTCTACACAAATTGTATTTAAAGTATTACAATTTAAATTTATGATCCCGGTCATGGTGGGAATGTTTCAAAAAGAAGTTGCAGAGAGAATTTGTGCAAAACCAGGTTCCAAAACCTATGGTATATTATCAGTTTTGTGTCAGGCTTTTTTTCATACACAATACCTTTTTACTGTAAAAGCAGGAAGTTTTAATCCGCCACCTAAAGTTCTTTCCGCAGTAATCAGGTTAATAAAAAAAGAGGATACCGAAATAGAAAATTTTGACGAAGAGTTGTTTTTTCAGTTAGTGAAGATAAGTTTTGGACAAAGAAGAAAAATGTTGAGAAATACATTAAAAAATATATTTCCAGAATATGTTTTAGAAGAAGAATTTTTCAAACAAAGACCAGAACAGCTGGGTTTCAGCGATTTTATTCATTTGTGTCACAGAAAAGAAAAAATAAAGAATGAAAAAGGTACTGATCACTGATGATGTTCATGAAATCTTAATTCATGGTCTAGAAAAGGCAGGTTACGAAGTCAATTATTTGCCTCATATCAATTTGGAAGAAACCTTGTCTATCATAACCGATTATGAGGGTATCATAATCAATTCTAAAATAAAGATTGATCACTCGTTTTTAGACAAGGCAAAGCGACTTCAGTTTATAGCCCGACTGGGTTCTGGAATGGAGGTAGTTGATTTAGAAAAGGCAAAAAAAAGAGGAATCTTTGTGCACAGGTCTCCAGACGGAAATGCCGATTCTGTAGCAGAACATGCTATTGGCATGTTGCTTTCTTTATTCAACAAGTTAAATTCTTGTCATCGTTCCGTGGAATCCTATCAGTGGAATCGGGAATCCAATAGAGGTCTTGAATTAAAAGGAAAAACCATATCCATTATAGGTTGTGGATTCACAGGATCGGCTCTTGTAAAAAAGTTGATAGGTTTTGAAATGAACATTCTTATTTATGATAAATATAAAACCCTGGAGCATTTCACCCATGCTAAGCAGGTAGAACTGGAGGCTATTTTTCAAGAAACTGATATTTTGAGTATTCATTTGCCATTAACTGTTGAAACGAGAAAAATGATTAATGCTTCTTTTTTTAACCAATTTAGAAAAGAATTCTTTTTGATCAATACTTCCAGAGGAGAAATTATTGAAGAAGCTGATTTGTTGTTGGGACTAAATGCCGGTAAGATAAAAGGAGCCTGTCTTGATGTTTTTGAGAAAGAAAAAACAAATCTGTACACAGATAAAGATATAGAATTCTATAATGAACTTTTCAGAAGACAAAATATAGTTCTTAGCCCTCATGTGGCAGGATGGACAAATGAATCAAAAAGAAGACATGCAGAAATTCTTTTGAATAGAATTTGCAATAATTCAGATTATGTTTAAGAAAAAGTTAAGGTTACAAATAAATAAGAAAAATATTTGTTTGGTTTTTGTGTCTGAAAAGCAATAAGAATTTGGAAAACAAATAATTTCAAATTATAATTGTAGCTGGTTTACACTGTTTTTTGCATTGCAGAAGGTTTATTACATGCTAAATCTTTGAAAATCTTAACATTGTGTTAAACTTTTATTTGTTTATTAATACCATAGTAAACCAAAAGATTGAACATTTTATCATTAATTAACTAAACTCAGTTATGGTTCGTAACTTTATTTTACTCTTACTGCTTTTTGTTGGTCTCGGTGTCCAAGCTCAAACGACCGGAGACTTACAAGGTAAAGTGCTTGATGAAAATGGGGAACCTCTTCCTTACGCAAATGTTGCCTTGTATAAAGGAGATAATTTGGTTAGGGGTACCTCTACAGACTTTGATGGTTTGTATAACTTTTCCAATATCGAAGGAGGTACTTACGATTTATTGTTGTCTTATGTTGGTTTACCTACCAAAAAAACGACAGGGGTTGTTATCAAAATCGGGCAAACCATGAATTTTGACATATCCTACAGCGCTGAGGAAATTGCTACAGCTATTGAATCTGACACTTCTGGTCCTGTTGTAATTGTAACAGAATTTAAAATTCCCCTTATTGAAATAGATAATACAACCAGTGGTCAAACGCTTGGTTCTGAAGATATTGAGAAATTAGCAACAAGGAATATTAGTTCAATTAAAGCTACAACTGCAGGGGTTTCTCAAAAAGATGAAGGCGAGGCAACAAATACGAATGGTAGTAGAAGTAGTAGTGATGATACCTATGTAGATGGTGTACGTGTTATTGGAGGTGCGTCAATTCCCGAGACGGAAATTGATCAGATTCAGGTAATTACATCTGGTATTCCTGCAGAGTTTGGGGATGCAACCGGATCAATAACCAATATTATTACAAAAGGTCCATCAGCTGAATTTACAGGTGGTGTACAGGTAGAAACTTCTCAATACCTTGATCCATTCGCTGCGACAACTGTAGATTTAAGTCTAGGTGGACCCATCATCAACAAAGTACAGCTAAACGCAGATGGCGATACAATTAAGAAAGATGGTAAAGTTAAGAAAAGTGCAATTTTAGGTTATAGATTTGCAGGTAGATATACAACTAATTTAGATTCCAGACCTTCAGCATTAGGTTCTTACAGATTAACAGATGAGCGTGAAGCCGCCATTTTAGCAAATCCCTTATTGACCTCACCATCAGGTGTTGGAAGAATATCACAGGCTGAGAATTTGACTGCTTCTGACTTAGTTCCAGTTGCAGTTAGACCAAATGGTAGAAATTCAACAGCTCTTGCAACATTCAAAATTGACTACAAACCAAATCAAGATTTTTATTTTGTAGTGGGTGCGCAAGGACAATTTGATTGGGGAAATTCACCAACAACTGCGAATCGTTTGTTTAACTCTGAGTTTAATCCTGTTTATTATGCAGGCAACTGGCGTGTTTACGGTCGTTTCAGACATACAATTTCCAATACTATTTATAATGCTTCTGCCGGCGATAGTACCAACATACCTGTTTTTCAAAACTTTAGCTATGAATTGCAAGGTGACTATACACAGGGTGACAATGTATCATACGATCCAAGATTTCAAGATAGATTTTGGGAATATGGTTATGCAGGCCAAATTAGAAGAACACAAAGACCGGTTGTTGGCGTAATTGACACCAATATTATTTTTAATTCTGTAGGTGACACATTGGGTTTTGAACCCGTTTTTGGTCATGCTTTTAATCAAACTTCTTTCCTGGGATATACTCCTGCGGGTCAATTAGGTTTTGATGGAGGATTGGCTAATTACAACAATGTTTTGAATTTTTCTGATGTAACTGACATGGAACAAATGGAGGTTATTAATGGTAGATTTACAACTACAGCTAATTCAGTTTTCGGTTTGTTTAACAATGCTTACAGCACTGGAAATGGTTACGGAAAAGGCAACAGTACGCAAATTAGAGGTACTGTGAAAGCGAATTTTGATTTGGTAACCAATAAGGGTAAAATCAGACACTCTATCCAGGTAGGTGGTGTATATGAGCAAAGAGTCTTCCGTTCTTATAATTTCTCACCATTTGGTTTGTGGACCTTAGCTGATCAAAGTGCAAACAATCATATTTCCAATGCCGCTGATCCCAATAATCCAATGTTGGATGCCAATGGTAATGCAATGGTTTTCTTTGATCCTTTCTCTCAAAGATATTACACACAGAACAATCCATTGATTCGTACTGACGAAAATAATCAGAGAGTTGAAATGTCTGCTTTTGCAGAAAATATAAGAAATTTTTTAGGCAAAGCTCCTGAAGATTGGGTGAATGTTCATGAAATGAATCCCAATGATCTTCAAATGGGATGGTTTGACCCAACTACTTTGATTTTGGGTTCTCAACAAATTGTGAACTATTATGGTTACGATTATTTGGGTAATCCATTGGGAACCAATGTTGCCTTCAATGATTTCTTTAATGCAACAGATGCAAACGGAAGAAAAACCAGACCAATAGCTCCTTTCTCACCCATTTATGTAGCTGGTTATATCCAAGACAAATTCAAATACAAGGATATCATCTTCAGATTAGGTGTTAGATTTGATAGCTATGATGCCAATACGAAGGTGTTGAAAGATCCGTACTCTGTATCTGGCTACTTTACAGCATCTGAGTTTGAGAATTCTAGTTCTGGTTATTCGGCTGCACAACAAACTGGCTTTGTTAGACCGGGTAATATTGGAGATGATTATGCGGTTTATGTTAATGACAATAGTCCTGATGCCTCTGTAATTGGTTACAGAAATGGAGAACAATGGTTTGATGAAAATGGTTTGGCTGTTAACTCGCCAACGGAATTGGGTAGCATCGTACTTCCTGCTCTAAGAGGTTTCAGTACAGCAATCAATGATCCTCAGGGTGAAAATTATAATCCTGATAATGCATTTAGAGATTATACGCCGACTTTAATCGTAATGCCACGTATTTCTTTCTCGTTTCCAATAGGTGACAAGGCGAATTTCTATGCGAATTATGATATCTTATCTCAAAGACCACCAGATGCTACTCTGGCAACTCCTTTAACCTATTTCAATTTTAGAAATAATAAAGATTTGATGGCAAATCCAAATCTTCGTTCACAAAGAACCATTAATTATGAAGTAGGTTATCAACAAGCTTTAAATGAAAACTCTAAAATCAAGTTCTCTTTACTATATCGTGAAGAAAGAGATTTGATTCAGGCCAGACAATATGTTTTAGCTTATCCTATTACATACAGATCTTTCGGTAACGATGACTTCTCCACAGTGAAATCCTTGAAAGTTGAGTATGACAGAAGAAGAGTGAAGAATTTAAGAATTTTGGCTAACTATACCTTACAGTTTGCTGATGGTACAGGTTCAAGTCCAACCTCCTCTTTGGCTGTAGCTGCAACTGATTTAAGATATATATTCCCCTTAGATTTCGATCAAAGACACGATTTCTTCTTGTTATTTGACTATCGTTATGGGGAAGGTAAAAATTACGATGGTCCCAAAATTGGTAAATTAGACATTTTGGCAAATACGGGGATCAATCTAAACTTTAATCTATCTTCTGGTACTCCTTACACTAAAAAAGCCATTCCTGGTGGAATTGGAACTAACTTTGGGTCTATCCAAACGGAAGGTAGCATTAATGGTGCAAGAATGCCTTGGAATTTTAGAGTTGATCTTAGATTTGACAAAGATTTCACAATCGGTAAAAAATCTAAACATCCAATAGAATGTAATATTTATTTGAGAATTCAGAACGTATTTAATACGGTTAATGTGTTAAATGTGTATCCAGTTACAGGTGATCCTTTGGACGACGGATTCTTAACTTTACAAGATAGCCAGGGCTTAGGTTTACTTGCTGAAAGAGGTGCTTCTTATCAATTATTGTATGATTTAAGAATGCGTGATCCTTTCAACATTTCAAGACCAAGAAGAATATTTATAGGTGCAATTTTCTCTTTCTAATTCTAGATATAAATTGAAAAAAATGAGTATAACTAATAAGATCGCAACAGCCTTTTTGCTTCTTCTCACAAGCACAGCTTGGACAAGAGAGTACAAAGATTTTGTAGGCTTAACCCCTAATGGGAACAATCAAACTCAGTCCTCCAACAGCAGCTTTAGAGCAGCTTGTATTGAGGCCAGAGCTGAGACAGATTTGAATATCAACAACGTTAGAGCCAGATTGAGAACTGGTGGAGATTTATGGTGGGATGGCCAGCGTGCTCGCTACATCGTGCCAAATGTCGATCCTGCTTCAGGTCAGCCTGAAATTTCATCACTATTTGCGGGAGGTATCTGGTTGGGTGCCTATGATGATGGTGGTAATTTGATTTTAGCTGCCCAAACTTACAGACAAACGGGTAATGATTACTGGACAGGTCCTTTGAATCCACAAACGGGTGTGATTGAAAAGACTGATTGTGAAAAATGGGATAGATTTTTTACAGTATATGGTTCAGAAATAGATGCTTTGAGAGCTGACTATTTCGAGCCAGATCCTGCAACAGGTAATTCTGACCAATCTATCGACGTGAGACCGGCCAGAAATCTTCTAGGTTGGCCGGGAAGAGGAAATCCTTATTTTGCGGAAATATATAATTTTGATTTGCCTGATCAAGATTTAGCTCCTTTCATTGAGCCTCCAGGATTTGAAGACGGTATTTATGATCCATATAGTGGTGACCACCCTGTAATTGAAGTTGTAGGATGTGTTTCTAATTATTTCAATCCTGTTTATGCTGACCAAATGAGTTGGTGGGTATATAATGACAATGGTAATATACACACAAACACCAACGGTCAACCTATGGTCATGGAAATTCATGGTTTGGCTTTTGGTTACAGAACTACTGATGCGATAAACAATATGACTTTCTATCGTTATAAGTTATTAAATCGTAATAATCTGGCATTAAAAAGAACTTATTTTTCATTGTGGTCAGATCCAGATTTAGGATGTTACACAGATGATTATATTGGTGTTGATACAGTTACTGGATTGGGTTATGTGTATAATGCAGATAACAATGACAATGCTACCTGTGGTACAGATGTGGTTGGTTATGGTTTAGACATCCCTGCTTTAGGGGTAGATTATTTTAGAGGTCCTTTAGATTCTGCTGGTAATTTGATAGGTTTATCTTCCTTTGCCTATTTTGTCAATACCAATGACCCCGTTAGAGGAAATCCAGGTTCAGCTATCCAACATTATAGATTGATGGATGGATTTTGGCTAGACGGGCGTCCTATCTCTAGAGGTGGAACGGGCGATAATGGATTTACCGCGGCTAAATTCCCCTATGTATATTACTCTTTCCCCAACGAGACAGATCCAAATGCCTGGTCTATGTGCGCTGCTGCACTAACACCTGCTGACTACAGATTCTTACATACATCTGGGCCTTTTGTTCTAAAACCTGGAGCTACCAATGAGCTAATTTCGGGTGTTGTTTGGACACCAGATATTCCTGATTATCCTTGCCCAAGTTTGCAGGAATTAATTAAAGCTGACGTTTTAGCCCAGAATTTATTTGACGATTGTTTCAAGATAACAGACGGTCCTGATAATCCTTACATCGATATCGTTGAATTAGAAAATGAATTAATTTTGAATTTGAGCTATACACCTGCTCAGAATAATTACAATCTTAATTATGAAGAGTCTCCTGCTCGTTTAAGAGGTTTTGGAGGGGATAGTAGTTATAATTTCCAGGGATACAAAGTGTATCAGGTAGTTTCTGAAAACATATCAGTAACAGATTTGGAAAATCCAGAAAAAGCTAGAATGATTTTCCAGGTTGATCTACAGGATTCAGTTTCTAAGATAGTAAACTGGGAACCATTTAATGATCCTGATATTGTAGCTTTCATACCCACCATTATGGTAGAGGGTGAGAACAAAGGTATTAAACATACTTTCCAGATCAAAGAAGATAAGTTTACTAATAAGAATCCCAAATTAGTAAATCATAAACCTTATTATTTCTGTGTAGTTGCCTATGGTCATAATGAATATCAAAAATATGACCCTGTAGCTAATACCGGTCAGGCAACACCTTACCTGCAAGGTAGAAGAAATTTCAGAATCTATACAGGTATTCCACGTAAAAACTCTACAGAGTATGGTGGTTTAGTAGTTGGTTCATCCTATGGAGACAGACCAGAAATAACAAGAGTTGATGGAAAAGGTAATGGTGGTGGTTTGTTTTTGGATTTTGCAGATAGAGCAGCTGTTGAAGCTAAAATTTTAAATGGTGATTCTATAGGTCCAATTACCTATGCAGAAGGTAAGGGTCCTGTTGATATTAAAATCGTTGATCCTTTAAGAGTACCGAATGGTAAGTTCCAACTTTATATCAGCGATAGAAATTACCTATGGGTAAGAGATACAGTTACAAATATTTTAGTACCTAATCCTCCTGCAGTTACTCCTGCAAGCTTGGCAGATTCTCTTTTCTGGGTTCTAAAGGAATTAAATGATCCTACTTCATCTTGGTCATCTTATCAGCCTTTGACTGTAAATTATGAGCAGTATATTCCAGATCTTGGCATTTCTTTAGTAGTTGAGAAAATCAATGCACCTGGCGCCAATGGAATTAGTGGTTATATTGGTAGCACTGTAGAATATGCAGATACTAATGCTGTGCCTTGGTTTGTTGGAATTTCAGACGGTAATCCACCTAATGATTATTTGAAAACGGGTAATTCACAAGCTGACCAACCACTTGATAAGGCTGAAGACTTTTCTAAATTAATTGAAGGATGGCATCCATTTATGTTGGCTTATGCTGACTATGCTACAGGAGAGTTTATTGTTACAACAACACAGGTAGCAGATGGTAGTATAACCTACGGAACTACCTGGAGAAATAATATAACCAACAGAGCTGCTTTACTTAATAATCTTAGAAATGTGAATATTGTTATTACACCGGATAAAGATAAATGGAGTAGATGTATTGTTACAGAAACTGCAACTAAGTACCATTCAGCTGGATTAGGTGTATCTGTACCAAGTAATAAAACTAGTTTAGATTGGAGAAGAGATTATCTTGGAAGAGATAAAGATGGTAATGTAGATACAACTTTATCTAACAAGGGTTTGTCTTGGTTCCCCGGTTATGCTTATGATGTAGAAACGGGAGAAAGATTAAATGTATTCTTTGGAGAAAATTCTTTCTACAATGGGGCATTCTTTGATAACAATATTTTCCCTGGTTCCAATACAGGAAATGACATGTTGTTTAATCCTACTAACATGAGATTAGCTTCACCACCAAGTGGTATACCTGTGTTTGGTGATGCCAATTTATTTTTAGCAAGTGTTTATGGAGGTCAACATGCGATTTATGTTTCCAGCTTGAAGTACGACTCTTGTAAAGCAATCATAGCGAAATATAATGTCAATTTGCCATCACAAGTACAAAAAGGTTACAGGGTATTAATTGATAAAACAATTATATGGTCTGTTATGATGCACCTTGAAGAAGGAACTTCCATGAGAGGTAATGATTTGAATCCTAAAATAGATGGGCATATTCCACCATCTGACTTAACTTTCAAATTAAGGGTGAAAACTCCATATCAAGTGTTTAATGCTACGAATGTAAATAAGGGTTACCCATTATATGAATTTGATCTTTCTGGTTATGCACCAAGAAAAGAAGAGCAAAGTTCACTTGTATCATCATTGGATTTAATGCGTGTAGTTCCAAACCCATACTATGCTTATTCTGCTTATGAACAGACAGAAACTGATAATATCATTAAAGTGACCAACATACCTGCTAAGTGTGATATTAAAATTTATTCTTTGGATGGCAGATTAATAAGAACTTATAACATTTCTCAGGAGTATAATTCTGAAATCAGAAATGGTATTGCTAGAATTGGTGCTTTTGGTAGTGGTAATGTCGAAGATCAAATTACTACCTCATTAAATTGGGATTTGAAAAATTCATTTGGAGTACCAGTAAGTAGTGGAGTTTACCTGATTCATGTAACTGTACCTGGTGTGGGTGAAAGAGTTTTAAAAAGCTTTATTATTAACAGAGCTCTTGATGCTCAAAAACTCTAAATCACTGACTAAACTTTTAATATTATGAAAAAAAATATTTTAATAACATTATTATTCTTAGGATTATTCAGTGTTCCTTTTTCATATATCATTGCTGGAAACCCAGATAGACAAGGTGAAGCAGGAGCTTATGAATTGCTTATAAATCCTTGGGCAAGGTCAGCGGGCTTAAATGGTTTGATATCATCTAGGGTTACGGGCGTTGAAGCTATGAATTTCAACCCTGCTGGTGTAGGTAGAATCAGTGGAAGAACTGAGGTAATGATTTCTCATACACAATACTTGGTTGGTACGGGTTTAAATATCAATGCAGCCGGTTTGGCTCAAAGAATTGGTGAAAATAGTGCCATAGGTGTAAGTATCATGTCATTAGGATTTGGAAGTATTCCTCAAACCACTGTTGATCAACCTGAGGGATTTGCCAATTTTACTCCTTCTTTTTTTAATATTGGATTATCATACAGTTATGTATTCAGAGATGCTAAAACCAAATTAGAAAAGGTTTCTGTAGGTTTTGGAGTACGTTTAGTTAATGAAGCGATAGCCAATGTTTCTGCAACTGGAGTAGCTTTTGATGCAGGGGTACAATATATTACTGGAGCCGACAGACAGGTTAAGTTTGGCATTGCCTTAAGAAATATTGGAACAAAAATGGTTTTTGAAGGTGATGGTCTTACTTTTACAGGAGTAGCACCCAATGGAAATACGGCCCTATCCGTTGATGGTAGACCTGCAGGGTTTGAATTGCCTTCACTCCTTCATATTGGAGCTTCTTACGACTTTTTATTTGCTGAAAAATCCAATAGAATCACTCTAACAGGTAATTTTACGGCAAATTCATTCAGTAACGATCAATATGGATTAGGTTTAGAGTATGCATTTCGCGAAATGTTTATGGTGAGAGCTGCATTCAAGTACGAGGAGAATTTATTTGATGCAGTACAATCTACGACTGCTAGCCTTGGTTTAACTGCAGGTGTTTCTGTAGATGTTCCTTTCAAGAAAGGTTCTCAACAAAAAATTGGTTTTGATTATGCCTTTGAATTTACGAAGGTGTTCAGAGGAACACATTCAATTGGTTTAAAAGTAAATATTTAATTAAGAATTTATATATTTGTCAAGGAGAACGCCCTTTCAGGGGCGTTCTCTAATTTATAGAAGGTCGTTCTTTTGAGAGCGTCCTCATTTTTTTTCCTAAAATCATAAAATTATGTCGAAGATATCATACTTAACCAGGGAAGGTTACGATAGATTAAAAAATGAACTGGAAGAGTTAAAAACCACTGAAAGACAGAAAGTTGCCAGGCAAATCGCTGAAGCCAGAGAAAAAGGTGACCTTTCAGAGAATGCTGAATACGATGCGGCTAAGGAAGCCCAAGGTTTGCTAGAGTTAAAAATAAAGCAAATGGAAGAGGTGATGGCAAATGCTAGGGTTATCAACGAGGCTGACCTGGATACAAGTAAGGTGGTTATACTTTCTACCGTACAATTGAAAAATATTAAAGTGAACAAGGTTGTTGTTTACACACTTGTTTCTGAAACCGAAGCAGATCTTAAGGCGGGTAAAATTTCTATTAATTCCCCAATAGGAAAAGGAATTTTGGGTAAATCTGTAGGGGATAAAGTTGAAATTCAAACACCCGGAGGGATTCTAAATTTTGAAATTTTAGATATTTCTATCAAGCTTTAATTATGTCTTCTATTTTTACAAAAATTATAAACAGGGAGATACCTGCATATATTATTTATGAAGATGATTATGTAGTCTCATTTTTAGATATTTCACCCTTGGAGTATGGACATTGTTTGGTTGTACCTAAGGTCGAAATAGATTATATTTTTGATTTAGAGCAAGAAAGTTATGCCTATCTTTTCGCTACGGTCAAAAAGATAGCGGCTGTATTGCAAAAAAATGTGCCTTGTCTACGTGTAGGCTTGGCAGTTGTAGGTTTGGAAGTTCCGCATGCTCACATACATTTGGTTCCACTACATAATCTAGGGTCAATTGATTTTAAGAAAAATAGAGCCCAAGTAACTGTAGAGGCATTTGAGGGTTTATCAAAAATAATGAAAATGGATTTAGAGGCTTTATAAAGCCTTTTTTTATTCACAAAAGCTCAAATTCTTACGTTCTTACATTACAAAAATTATCCAATGAAAAACTTTCTTTTTTTTATACTAATTTTAGTAAGTACCCCACTTTGGTCAACTCATATAGTGGGTGGAAATATTCAATATCGTTGCCTCGGATTTGGACAATATGAAATCAGTTTGGTTCAATACAGAGATTGCAGTGGAATTCCAATGAATCCAACTAGAATTGTGTTATATAGTTCAACTTCTTGTGGAGTTGCGACTAATTCCTTAGCTCTACCTTTGGTTTCAGTAAGTAATATCAGTCCTGTTTGCAGTCAATTGGCCAATTCAACTACATGTACAGGAGGTGGATTACCTGGTGTTGAGCAGTATATTTACAGAGATACTGTTAGTTTACCACAAAACTGTACAGATTGGGAATTTACAGCCTATGAATGTTGTTGGAATTCATCTGTGGTTAATATAGTTCCTAATGATTATTTTACAAGAACGACTTTAAATGATTTAGATTTTTATTGCAATAACAGTGTTACTTTTGCTGGAAGGGGAATTGTTTACGCAAATATAGGACAACCGAATGTTTATGCGCCCTTAGGTACTGATGCTGATGGAGATGTTCTCAAGTATCGTTTAACCTCTGCTCTTCAAAACACTGGGTTCCCAGCAACTTATCAAGGAGGATATAATCCGCTTAACCCCATTAATATTTTACAGGGTTTTGATTCATTGACTGGTAATTTAACTTTTCGTCCTATGATGATAGGAAGTTTTGTTATTGCCTATAATGTTGAGGAATACCGAAACAATAGGCTAGTTGCTACAACACATCGTGTTATTCAGATTATTGTAGGTAATTATGGAACTACCCAGTTGCCTGTACCTTCTGTGAATAATGTAGTGGGAGGAAGTTCTGTTGGTGATTCAGTTTTTGCCTGTGTTGGAACACCTTTGCAATTTCAATTTACCTTTACGGATCCTGATCCGAATGATTCTATAGGAATTATACAAACTTTGTCTTCTCAGTTACCAGGTGTAAATTTTACGATCAGTGGAACTAACCCAAAAATTATTCAAATTCAATGGACTCCTCCTTTTGCAGGTGTCTTTCCGGTAAGTGTAGTTGTTGAGAATTTGGGTTGTCCATTTACATTAAATGCCCAGGTGGCAGATTTAACTATATTTGTTACTGATAATATGCCCAGGTTAACAGCCTCAGATTTCTATTTGTGCTCTTCACCTAATGTACTCATTTCTGCCCCGCCGGGTTATCTTAGTTATAGTTGGAATACTGGAGCCAGCACACCTTTTATTCAAGTGAATTCTCCAGGTATTTATTCTGTGACTACTACAGGAGGTAGTTGTGGGTCAAATGTTGATAGTATTGAAATTTTTGATGCACCTGAGATTTTTATAGGGAATGATACCAGTATTTATTTGGGTGATACCATACAACTTAATGCCCAATTGTTGAATGGTCTTAGTCCGGGTAAATTTTTAGACACGATTGTTTCTGTGGTTATTCCTTCTGTTGGAGTTTTTGAAGTTAACTTGAATGTTCAAAATGTTTTTCCTACAATTGTCGATTCTTTTATATTAGAAAAGAGTATTGTTGACTTAGATTTGTTATCAGGAACGGATAGCCTGGAAATTTATCTTTCATCCCCATCCGGTGTTATGATACCTTTATCGAGAAGAAGAGGTGGACCGACAAATATTGCATATGATTCTACCTCATTTGATCCTTATGCTACTGACCCAATCAGCTCATATGTCAATGTGATACCATCCGATTCTACCTTCGTTCCTGAAGGAAACTGGAACCTGTTATTTAATTCTGCAGTAAACGGTAGATGGAAATTATTGGGTAGACAATTGAAAAATGGAACCGGAATAATTAATTATTTTGCCCTTAAGTTTGGTGGTGGGTTTCAATACAATTGGTTTCCTAGCCAAGGGCTGTCTTGTACGGACTGTCCAGATCCATTGGCATCACCAGACACAACTACAACCTATTATTTTTCACTAACCAATATTTTAGGTTGTACTAGTTATGATACTATTACCATATTTGTACAACCCAGATGGTCAATCGATACCATAAGAGCATGGGTAGCAGAAGATTCGTCAATTCAAATTTGTCCGTCTTTACCCACAAATTTTGGGCAGTTACAAACAAGTGCA
>Ga0169931_10004163_pt1 | contig 22606 bp, 18 predicted proteins | sample Kivu_15m_20L_FD_129675 | JGI IMG/M metagenome (GOLD analysis project Ga0169931, IMG submission 129675) | Freshwater microbial communities from Lake Kivu, Western Province, Rwanda to study Microbial Dark Matter (Phase II) - Kivu_15m_20L... | ecosystem: Environmental > Aquatic > Freshwater > Lake...
GTTTTGCTCAGCTTGATTCGTTTCCTGAATTTCATTAGTGCTGGTTTTACTTGTCGGGGCGGGCGTGGCTGATGATTTTTTTCTTGTCAAGGATTTGATTCCAAGTTCAAGAATACTGTCTACCAATTCATTAGTTTTATTGGTGCTAAGTTTTTTTAGATCGGGTTTGATTTTAGGTTTTTCGATACTACCGCTAAGAATCAATGGGACACTGGTTTTGATCTTGTCAATAAATAAATCTGCCTGAAAATCTATCACTCCTTGATCTTTTATAAATCCATCTGCGTAAATTTTTACTGGTGCGACATTAATTACAATATCCGTTAGGTGCATTGTTTTGCCGCTAATTTCAATATTGGTTTTTAGGTCTATAAATTCACCGCTAATTTTTTGGGTAAAATCCTCGGCATTTGTAAAAATTTGATCAATTATATTTTGGTATCTTGTCAATGATTTTAGAATATATAAACTTCCATTTTTTATGGTAATAAAAGCTTTACCATGGGTATTTTTAGAAAGCGCTTCGGGGTTGCTTCCAAACGATGATATATCAAAACTATTAATTGCAAAAGTACCAGATAAAATATTTCTGTACTTGGTAAAACAATTGAGTGCATCTCTAATTTCTAATCCATTAAAAGAACCGCTTACCCTGTAACTACTATACTGATTATGTAAATTATTTGAGAGTTTAGCCTTAAAATTAAGCTCTCCAAAGTTTTGTTTTTTGTAAAGTATCTTAAATGATTTAGATTGCAAGGTAGCTTCAAGAATTCCTTTTAATGGATGAAACGAAAAATCATGATAAATAATTGAATCTAAATTAAGTCTAAATTCCGGATTAGCTCCTAAATTAATATTATTTATTTCAATATTACCTGCACCGTTGATTTGTGAATTAATATCACCTTTGATTTGTGCTGATTGTTTAATTTTTGAATTAGTAACGAGAATTATATCCTTATTAAAAATTTGTTTTTTTATAGAGCTTGGGATATCGCTCAAATATATTACGGCTTCCTCCTGCCCCATCACTGGATATGATTTTTTTTCAATATCAAAAGGACCAAATTTTCCTTTTGAATTTATATATGAGCGCTTTGAAAATAAGTTAGTATTTAATTCATAAGAACCAGTCTGGGACTTGTTTCTATGGAAGTTTAGGTCAGACAGTTTGAAATTTAGATTTTCAAGAACGATTGCCTCTTTTTGATTTAAAGGATAAAAATTTATTGTTGAGTTTTTTAATGTGATTTCATCAATACTAAGCTTATTGATTGAATTTAACCAATTTTGTTTTTTTGTTTTTTTGTGGCTTTTGATCTGTAGATTTTTTATTTTTATTTCTCGTTTGTCATTTTCTTCAAGCACTAAATAAAGTTTTTGAATAATAATTTTTGTGATTTTAATTTCTTTATCTATTAGAGACTTTAATTTTATTACTACCAATACTTCATCGATATCTAAAGCATCTTCAATTGAGATTTTTTTGATTTTTATTGCTGGACTTAGCTGAAAGATTTTAGTAAAACTTATGCTAACTTTTTGGAATTTTAGATCTAATCCAGTTTCTTTTTTTACGGTTTTTTGGATTTCTGGTAGAACCAAGTTTATAAATTGATTTTTTATATTATTGAAGCTAAAAAATATAAAACTAGATATTAATAAAAAACACCCAAATACCAAAGTTAAAAATTTCCAATTTTTGCTCATTAAAATTAAGAATAGCAAAGCTTAATGGTAGCTGGAGGCAGATTTGAACTGCCGACCTGTGGGTTATGAATCCACCGCTCTCACCAACTGAGCTACCCAGCCATTTAAATGAAATATTCGCATAAGATTAGCTTTTTTTCCAGTTTAGTTTATATTTATTTTACAAATACCTTAAACTGCAAGAGTCAATTGGGGTTCTAGCTTTCTAGATCCTTGAATTTTTGCTAATTGTACTAATCTATTTTTGTATTGATATTGATTTTCAAAAGCTTCTTGTTCAGGAGAGAACCTTGGATCAGATTTTAATTCAAGATCTGATTCCATAAAATCTTTTATGGATTTTATACTTGCTTGAATTTTTTGTTTATCGACATCTTTAGCATTAAAAAGATTTGCGGTAAGTTCAATTTGGTTACTAGAAGTTTTATTAAATAAATATCCTAAATTTATAATATCTTCATAGAGACTAATTAAAGCCCAAATTGTTTTTTTGTCAGAATCTAATACTACAAATTTTCCATTATTAATTTTTATATTTTTTTGTGTCAAATCAATTTTATTTAGTAAATCTTTTGATAATTTTTCTAAATATTGAGGATTTTTTTCTTTATGTGCTTTTACAAACTCCAATACTGTTGCTGGTGATTTTTCATAAAGCTTAATTAAGCTTGCCTCTAATGGTTTTAATAACGGTTCATTGTTTCTAATAATATTTTTTTGTACTTCAATTATTTTTGCATATGATTTTGGATTGTTCTTGTTAAAATTTTCAATTTCTTCGTAGTAATCGAGTAGGGTTCTTAAATTATTATTAGATTTTGCATTTATTTGTAAATTAACATGATTTTCTAAATCTAAACAAAGTGCTTTTATTACCCCTTTTTTATTATCACGAGAAGCGATGTTCTCAGCTTCTTCTAATCCTCGTGCTTGTTTTACCAACTTGGAAAATAAACTTGCATTAAATTTAGCTTGTTTTTGAAAGTTTTGGTCCATTAATATTTTATATATTTCTATTCTTGATTTTAGTGAGTCGACATCGTGACTTTTTTCGGGTAAAAATTTTACAATTATATAGAACAACCAAGAAGCAAGAACTTGATTATTTGTTTCAAATGAATCTATCGGAATAATTTTATCCTGTTTATCAAATTTACCAAATGTTTTTTTCAAGAAGTTGATTATTAATGGTGTATTTAAGGTAAGAAAACTTGTATCCCCGACGATTGCTTTCATTTTTTCATATACTTTTTCTATTTCTGGTTCATAGTTTGTCGGTGCATATATTTCATTTCCATGAGCATCTATTACTTTTGATTCTTTGCTTAAGTAATTAATTAATAACTTTATATTATTAATTTCTTGTTTTGAAAAAATTTCATTTTTTTCATTAGTCAGATATGATAAGAAATTACTTACAAAGTCAATGCTTAAGCGCATTCTGCCAATATCAGTCATTTCACCAATAATATTAATTAATTCATCATCCTCTTTATCTAAACCGTATCTTGCAAAGAAATCACTAGCCGTAAAAAGTTTGCTCGAACGTAATTCTTTACCGATGTTGCTTAATTCTTTTATTATGGGAGCTATTTTGAATTTTGATTTTTCTTTATTAACATGAGTTTGATATTTCTCAACTTGATTATTATAAAAATTTTTTAACCACGGTAAGCTTTCAAAATTTAGAGTCGCAGGTAAGAATCGATTATTTTCTCCCATCTTTTTTTGTGTCAAATCGACATTTCTATCTTTGTTTCTTGTTTGGAGTATTACTTTTATTCCAGCAAGAACGCTAATTTCAAGAATTATCCGTTTTACGTGGTCGATTTTTTCTTCACCAGCTTCATTAAGTAAATTTATTGCTGGTGTGTTTTGGAATTCAAATCCTAAAATCTTTTCGCCTTTTACAACTCCGATTCTCTCAGAAAGCCAATTGATTTTTTTATACGAGTTATTTATTTTTGTTAGTATTTCATTTTTATCTACATTTAAACTATTCCATATATGTTCATTATTATTTTCATTTAACTTTATGCTACCTAAATTTTCTATTAATCCAAGATTATATATAAAGTTTTTGATATCTTTTATTCCAGCTAGGATCTGATTTTTCTTTTTTTGATATTCTTCTGGATCTATAATTTTACTTCTTAAATCGACATAGTCAAAATACAAACTTGAAAGTTTTTCAAATGAATTTTTTACTATTTCCTTATCAATCATTCCAATTCTATAATTATTATTATCAATATTTTCCTTACTTTGTATTAAGCTAAAATGAATACCTTCTTGAAACCCTTTAATTATTGATAAATCTTCAAATAAGTTTTTTCCATTCTCATTTAAATTTTTATTTATTTTTGCGAGTGCTTTTAAAATTATTTCTTCAGAGTGTAACCCAAATTTTGAGATTAAATATAAGTTAGATATATATTCTTGAAATTCTTCTTTTATTAAATCTCTATAACTTCTTTTGCCTTTTTCATCACTTATTTCAAGCCCAATAGGTATATTGTTTAATTGTTCTGAGATTTTACTTAATGAATTCAGGGCTAATTCTTTACTGATTTCTCGACACATTTTGATAGAATTCATTAAGTAAAGATCATTAGCTTGTTCTAATTGTGAAGTACTCAAAATGATTTCATCAGCTGCTTCTAGCATTAATCTCTTATTTTCTTTTATATAATCACTCCAAAGTTCTAGATACTTTAAATGTTTATTTTCTATAGTGTTTTGATTATTTAATTGATTTACTTCTTGTTCAAATTTTTCATTAAGTTTTTGTTGATATTCATTAATCAAATTATTTAAGTTTTTTTCTTTAAAATCAATTGCTCCAGTTGATTCAGTTTTTGATATAAGTTTTTTTATTGAAGAGCTAAATTCTGGATATTTTTTGTTTATTACCCTTGTATTTTCGTTTTTTATTAACCAATCTCTTACTTCTACCAAAGCCTGATTCTTATTTTTTGAGTCAAGACTAACTAATTCATTTTTCATTAATCTATCGTTTTCATTTTTTTCGTGAAATGTTTTGGGATCTATTTTTTCATTTTCTTTTTTTGGTAAAAAATTTCTTATTATCGGTATCCTACTACCGATATTTTTGGCAAAATTTATAATTTTCCCTATCATGAATATGCAATACTTATTTTAGCAATTTGTATATATGTATGTCTATGGAAAATCCGCACTTAGTCTCTCAGTAAATTAAAAATACTTAATCTTGAGATGATTTTTAGCTCTTTAGCTAAGCTATACTTAATATTATAGATGCCTAGTAGCTATATCCAGCCTAAACTTTTAGATAATACGGTAACTGCTCTTGGTCTTATAAGCAGAACCCTAGTTAAAGCTACCTTGTTAGGTAAAAACCCCAGTTTGGGTATAAATTTTATATGTAATGATCAAAACATACTAGCTCATTACAAAAATATATTTAGCACTCAGCGCAATACTGTTCTAGCTAATGAGAATGGTGTTTGTATTTGCTTGACTGAGCATTTTTTGGCCGCCTGTGCGCTTACGGGAATTTCTAATCTTAGTCTTGAGATATCAGAGCCAGAATTGCCTTTTGATGATGGATCTGCTTTTTTTTGGATCGATTTCCTAAAAGCTAATCTGCAACCCAAGCCCAATTATTTAACTAACAGATTTTCGCTTCCGTGTTCGCTAGTTATTCGTGATGAAAACGATTCTACTTGTTTTATTGAGATGATTCCAGATGAAAATTTTTCTGTTACTTATAATCTTGATATAAAAAATCCACCAATTAATCAAAGTTTTTCTTGGGCTCTGGGTGATGATATTTATAGTTTTGCGCGCGCCCGCACTTTTAGTTCTGAAGCTGAAAATAACTTGCTCGGGCTTGATGGCTGGATTCTTGGTTACCACGAAACTGGCTTCAGTAAAGAGCTTCACTACCCTAATGAGTTATCGGCTCATAAAGCTTTGGATTTGATTGGGGACCTTATGCTTTCTGGTTTTAATCCACTATCAATAAATATGAAACTTATAAGTAATAAAGCTGGACACGCACTTAACGCTAAAGCCGCTAAAGCACTCGCTGAGGTGCTTTCATAGATGAGGTATTGGGTTTTATTTTTTGTTGTTTTTTTTATGGCTCCAGCTTATGCTGATAAATACGAAATCAACATTTCTGGTAAAGAGCTTGTAAGCGTTACAGCGATTGAATTTAAGCTAAAGATGGATCCGCCTGGCTCTTACATACTAGAAAAAGATTTTGAGCTTTTTTATACACCTTTTGATTCGACTGAATTAATTCCTCTTACTGAAAAAATTCTCTATAAGATGGCCGATAGCTCTAATCTTCTGCTCAGGTTTTTTTTGGTGGAGCCGCTTAATGTCGGGCAATACACCATAAAAGGTAATTTTGAGCGCGCCAATTTCGCTGGTAAAGCGACTTTGGGGATAGATAGCGTTGATTTTGTCGCTGATTTTTCAGCTAAGTTTGATTCTAGTCATCTAATAACCAGTATTGAAATTCTTGATGAAGATCAGCCTTTGCCTTTTGTGGGAATTAGCAAAGCTGAGATTATGGGCCCGCTAGAAAGAATTTACTCACCAGAGATTTTTGTTACTATCGGAAATATAGAGACTTATGGATTTACGCTAGGGGAGGATATCTCTGGACTAAAAATTAATGGCGTGCCCGCTAAACTTATCCACAAGCAGATTGTCGCGGCTAGCTTAATGCTGGAATCTGCTGATATTCATGATTTACCCTTGGTGCTGGAATTAGATGTCGATAATCAACACATAAAAAAAGAAATCGGCTCTCTGAAAATCAAAGAGCCGATTCAATAAATTTAATTTGCTGGTTTTACGCAGTAGTAACTGGTAATTTTAATCCGACTTTTACAGCCAGGTCAAGCAGTCTGTTTGAGTAACCGTACTCATTATCGTACCAGCTCAAAACCTTTGCTTGATTATCACCTAAGACCATAGTCATAGGACCATCGATAATCGAAGAGTGCGGATCAGAAGTAAAATCGATCGACACTAATTCATCATCAGTATAATCAAGAATACCTTTTAATTCGTTTTCAGCAGCGTTTTTTAGAGCTGAGTTAATAGCATCTTTTGTTACTTTGTTTTTGAAGGTAAACACCACATCCACAACAGAAACATTAGGAGTAGGGACTCTCATCGCAAAACCGTTTAGTTTACCGTTTAGATGCGGAAGAACAAGACCGATAGCTTTAGCCGCACCAGTGGTAGTCGGTACCATTGATTGACCAGCCGCTCTTGCTCTGCGCGGGTCGCTGTGAGCGTTATCGAGTAATCTTTGGTCTGAAGTGTAAGAGTGAATAGTAGTCATGATACCAGTCTCGACTCCGAACTTATCGTCAAGTACCTTAGTTAGAGGCGCAAGACAGTTAGTAGTACAGCTAGCATTAGAAATAATGTGGTGCTTACTTGGATCGTACTTATCATCGTTAACACCCATTACGATAGTGATATCTTCATTTTTAGCAGGTGCAGATATCAAAACTTTTTTAGCGCCAGCCGTGATATGAGCTTTTGCTTTATCAGCGTCTGTATAAACACCAGAGCACTCAAGTACAATGTCCACACCCATTTTGCCCCAGCCGATATTATCAGGATTCAACTCTTTTAGGAATTTTGAAGTTCTGCCATCGACAGTAATGCTATCGTCGCTAGCTGATACAGTGCCTTTGTAGCGACCGAGAATACTATCGTACTTAATTAGGTGAGCTGAAATTTTTGGGTCAGAGACCGGGTCGTTGATGGCGACCACCTCTAATTTATCTGAAAATCTTTCATTCAGCACTCGGAAGGTATTTCTACCAATTCTTCCAAAACCATTTATACCAACTTTAATTTTTGACATGAATTTGATTATAGCAAAGCCTACCTAAATCTGTTAAGATCACAAGGTATGGATAAACCAGATATTCCAGATTTTTTTATTAATCCCAATAAGCAATATTCTTTTGATCCTGATGACTTTTTATCGAAGTATAAATGGACTTTAATAGGCTTGGTATTAGCATTTTTGGTTGTACCAAATTTCTTAATCTTAGTCGGAGCCGGTCAAAAAGCCGTAATTTTCAATCGAATTACGGGTATGGAAACACGGGTGCTCGATGAAGGAGTTCAGTTTGTGATTCCTTTTGTAAACCAAACCACTATCTATAATGTCCGTGAAATCAGCTATATTTTTTCGGATAAATCCGAAAGATCCGCTCCGGGAGCGCGTGTGATGGGCGGTTCGATTAATACTCTTACCTCTGATGGTCAGAATATTTCTGTAGAAGTCACTGTTAGAGCCAGACCTGATTTTATAAATTTATGGTGGGTTCACCAAAACCTAGGCAATGACGGTAATTCATCCTACGTAAATAAAATTATTACTCCTATCGTCAGATCAGTGGTTCGCGAAGTTATTTCTGGATCTACTGTAACGGCTATTTATAGTGAGGATCGGCGTGTTATTGCTGATTCGATCGCAGAGCTTTTAGCGAAGAAACTTGCTAAGTACAATATTTATTTATCAGAGTTTTTACTTGAAGAAGTTACTTTTTCAACAGCCTTCCAAAAAGCTATCGAAGAAAAGCAAAAGGCGCGCATAGACTTGGATACCAAGGATAATATTATTATCGAAGAAGAAAACAAACGCGATGCTATAGTAACTCGCGCTCAAGGTGAAGCTGAGGCTATCCGCTTAAAAGTAGATTCTTTATCTAGAAATCCTGAGTATTTAAGATTCAGAAAAGCTCAGGTCTATGGCACGAGAACCAAGCTCTTGATCGACGATAAAATTTAAAAAGGAAAGCTATGTTATCAGTAAAAAATCAAATGTTATTAGTAGTCGGTTTCTTATTGCTGGCTCTTCTATCCCAATCCCTGAGAATCATTCCAGCTGGGCGCACTGGCGTAATTTTTAATCTAAAGGGCGGAGTTCAGAATAACGCACTTGGCGAGGGGATGCATTTTTTGATTCCTTTTGTTCAGACCTTAATTGTGTTTGATACAAGAATAGTTACTTACTCTTTTACTTCTAGTACTGATGATGCTTACCGCCTCGGTGACCCGATTATAGCAAAAACAAAAGATGGTCAAGTGGTGGGCATTGAATCTTCTGTAGTCGCTCAACTCAAAAGAGATAGAGTACCAGAAATTTACCAAAAACTCCGCACTGATTATGAGCCGGTTATTAATAAAAAAACTAGTCAAATTATGCAAGAAGTAGTTGCAAGCCATGTCGCTGACGCGCTCTACACCAGAGAAACAAGAGAGCAAATCACTCAAGAGGTTGTAACAGCTTTATCAAGCTCCCTTAGTGAGATGGGAATTGATCTTTATGATGTGTTTTTAAGAAGAATTGATTTTTCTAATGAATATATTGAAGCTATTGAGCGCAAGCAAATCGCTCTGCAGAAGGCTCAATTGGCGCAGATTTTTAAAGATATCGCTGTAAAAGAAAAACAAATTGAAATTATTAAAGGTTCAGCAAAAGCTCAAGAAGTTCAGATTAAAGGTTCTGCGATTCAGGCTAATCCCCGTTTAGCTGAGCTTGAGTACCTGGATTATATAGAACAAAACCAGCTTGAAATCCCTGTAATTATGGGTCTTCAAGGTAGTAGTTTTATAAATCTTGATAAAATTATGACCAAGTAAATTGCTATAATTTTTTTATGACCTCCCCATCAGGCATAAAAACTTGGTTACCTGAAGAGCTTAAAAAACAAGAAGCGATTATTAATTCCTTGGTAAAGGTATTTGAAAACCACGATTACCAACCTATCGAAATCCCTACTCTTGTCGATATTTCTGTTATCCAAAAAGCTAATAGAAGATTTAACTCTGATATTTTTAAGGTCGTGGATAGAGATGGTAAGACTCTCGCGCTTAGAACGGAGCTTACTCAGCCTATTGCTAAGACTATCGCTTCAAGAGCGCAAGAGATCAGCTTCCCTGCTCGAATTTTTTATAATTCATCGGTTTTTCGTTATCGCGGAATTGCGACTGATGACTCTCGCGAGATAAGGCAAGTAGGTGTGGAGTTTTTTGATCAGCGTAACTCCCGATATAAAGAAGCTGATCTTGAAATAATAAAAATCCTTCTGGAATCCTTATCAGGATTGGGTCTTAAGAATTTTAAAATTTCTATTACCGATGCAAAAATCTGGCATAAAATTTTTCAGCTTTATGGTCAGCAAGAAGCAAGCTTAATGTATGATAGCGTCCTAAAAGGTGATCTTATCGAGTTTAAAAAGCTCTGCGCGCAAAAGCCCATTAAGGCTCTTATGACAGCTAAGTGCCTTGAGGATATAGAAAAAGCTCTAGATCTAGATCTTAGTAATCTAGCAGAAATCCTCAAGCTTAGCGATAATATTGTTTTTGATCCTCTACAATGCCCTGATATTCAGCTTTATACAGGATTACATATAAATGTACTTGTTCAAGGTGAAGGTAAGCTTGTCGCTATTGGAGGTCGTTATGATAAGCTTTGTAGCGAGTTTGGTAGAGATCTTTCTGCTATTGGTTTTGCTTTTTATATTCCGCGTTTACTATCTGCCCTTAACTCCCAAACCAATAGCTCCAAAAAACTTCGTATCGCAATTGCCAAGGGCACTTTATACGATGGCGCTAAAACTTTTTTAAGCTCTAAAGGTTTTATTATTCCAGAAACAGAAAAAAGAAAATTAATTATTCCCGTTAAGACTCAGTCAGATTCTGGGTTTGATGAGATCGAGATTTTGATGGTTCGCGGGCATGATGTGCCTACTTATGTCGATCATGGGGCGGCGGATCTTGGTATCGTTGGCTATGATGTAATTCTTGATTCGGTTAATGATATTTTTCAGCTTGAGGACCTAGATTACGGTCATTGTAGGCTTTGTGTCTGCGCCAAAAAAGGTAGTTATAAATCTATCTCTGATATGCCAGCTTATACTCGCGTAGCTACGACCTTCCCAAAAATTACAAAAGATTTTTTTGCAAACAAGGGTCTTGAAATTGAAGTAATAAATTTATACGGATCTGTAGAACTTGGTCCCCTAACGGATTTGAGCGATGTAATTGTGGACCTTGTAGCTACTGGTAAAACTCTTGAAGAAAACGGACTTGAAGTCGTACAAGAAATTTTACCTTGTACTGCTCGCTTGATAGCTAATCATGCCAGCTACAAAAACTACAAAGACTTACTTAATAAACTTTTTGCTTAGCAAATATTTAATTATAAACCGCTAGAACCTGCTCTACAAGCATCCTTACGCTTTTTGAGCTTGGTAGATTAGAATTGAGAATATCTTCGACAGTTTTTATAGAGTGGATAATTGAGCTATGCTTGCGCCCATTAAACTCCTCACCAATGCGGTTATAGCTAATATTTAGAAGTCTATAACTTAAATAAATAGCGATATGTCTAGGTCTGGTAAATTCTTGGACTCGTTTTTTGCCAGTTATATCTTCCGGCTCTATCCCAAAATACTCTGCAACCTGCTTGCAGATTGAGTTTATGGACGCTCCTTTATTAGCTGGCAGTTCAGCAAGTCCGCCAAATAAATTAGCGACCATCTCATCATCGATACTTGAGTAGTTTTGGAGAGCTGAAATTTGCATAAGCGCACCTTCAAGCTCACGCACGTTAGAGTGGCATTTTTCTGCGATAGTGTTTAGATATTTATTATTTAATTCAATATTATTTAATTGCGCTTTAGCAGTGAGAATCTTTACGCGCGCGGAGTAGCTTGGTCTGCCAATCGGTGCCACCAAAGCTCCTTTTAGACGGGATTCTAGCTTTTTGTTGAGTGATTTAAAATCTTTTAGTTCTTTGCTAGAAGCGAGTATAACTTTTCCGCCTCGAGAGCAAATCGCCTCAAAAGTATAAATAAATTCTTCTTGGCAAGCTTTTTTATTATCCAAAAACTGAAAATCATCAAACAACAAAACATCAATATTTCGGTAAATATTTCTAAATTCTTGAGTTTTATTTTTGTGTATAGAGTTAATAAGATTATTGGTAAACTCTTCAGCATTGACGAATTTCACTCGGGTATTAGGCTCTTCGTTAAGGGCGTAATTTCCGATAGCATGTAATAAATGAGTTTTGCCAAGCCCGCTCTCTGAGCATATAAAAAGCGAATTATATATGCCGCTATGATTTTCTACTATCGCTTTTGCGAAGGTTAAACTAGCTTTATTCGAACTATCTTCAATAAAATTGCTAAAACTAAAGTGTTGGTTGAGATTTTTATTAAAAACCTTAGGTTTTACTGGGTTTATTTCTGAAATTTTGGCTTGAACTGGTTCGTTATTATTTGGAATTGCGATTTCTATTGTATTATCTACTATATATCTCACTGCCAAAGCGTGTGCTGAAGCCTCTTTTAAGGCTTGCTCAATATAACTATGATAAGACTGAAAAATAAAATTACGGGTAAATTCATTTTTTACGCCGATAAGCGCAGTGTCGTTTTCTATGTTTAATAACTTAAGAGGTAAAATCCAAGTCTGAATGCTGGGTTTTTTAAGTTTTGAGGATAATATATCTATTATTCTTATCCAAATATTATCCAATTCTAATCTTGAGTAAGATAATTTGATATTTTGAGAATTATAAATAAGTTTTTTGTTATCTTCGGAGATTTCTTGCTTGATATTTAAGTTTATTTCTTGGTTTTGTTGCATGAAAAGTTAATAGGTTATTACACCTAAGAAAAGAGTGTTCAGTTTTTAAAATTTACTCGCTTGAGTTTTTAAAATATATCATTTGGACTAGTCCTTTGTCTCTAAGAAATAATTAACTTAAACCCTAATTACTCTGGAATCCACTCATAGAGAGCTTTTAAGCTTGTAAATAAATTTGTTTTTAATTATTTTACTGTTAATTTATATTTTTTTAATTGAATTTTAAATATTTAACCATCCTTAACCTAAGCATAATCTTGAATTTTTATATTTATGCCATGAGACTTCAGGGATCCCCCCCCAAAAACTCAATTAATCCTCAAGGCTGGCCATACAATAACCAGGCTAATAATTTACACTTAAAAACTCAAACTCAGTTTCAAAATTTTATTGTTGACGCTAAATTTAAAAAAGTTGCAGCAGAGATAGTCCCAGAAGAATCTAAACCTAATCAATCAGATAAATATAGTGTTTATGCTCGCATTGATAAAAACAGAAAAGAACTCGAAAAGAATAATCAACGTAAGAATCAACCTTATAATCCAGATTCTACTGCTAAAACCCAAATAGCAAGCACCGTTCAAGCTCCATCACAAAAAGATAACTATAGCTCTGAGCGCGATTTTAATTCTGAGTTGCAAAAAATACGCGATGAGCTAAAAGATGTAAAAAATCTTGCTCTTGCTAACCGAAAAGTTCTTGATTCTCTTCAACCAATGCCCGTAGCGTATAAATCTGGCTATCAATCCCCTAACAATACTAATTCAGGTTCTACATTATCTCAGGCCGAGATCCACTTTTTAAGATACGGAAGCCCTAAACCTAACCTTGATATTTGGGCATAAATTAGGTGTTAAACTAATTACTAGGTATTTTTATGCATAAAGTTGATCTTGTTGATTTTGCTGAGTTTCAGGACCTTCTTGAACCAGAAGAAATTTTAATTATGAATAACACTAGAGACTTCGTTAATAAAGAAGTTCTCCCGGTGATTGATGAAGCTTACTTAAATGATAAATTTCCCGAGCATTTGATTGCAAGAATCGGACAGATGGGTTTTTTGGGCGCGCCAATCTCTGGCTATGGCTGTCCTGGAGTGGGTTACGTCTCTTATGGTCTGATTAATATGATGCTAGAAGCTGGTGATTCGGCTCTTAGATCTTTTAACTCTGTACAAACTTCTCTTGTTATGTATCCGATTTATACTTTTGGATCCGAAGCGCAAAAAACTCATTGGTTACCTTTGCTGGCGCAGGGTAAGGCGATCGGTTGTTTTGGTCTGACTGAGCCTGATCATGGCTCAAACCCAGCAGGCATGGAGACTCGCGCCCAAAAGACCTCTGATGGTTATTTACTTAACGGCGCTAAAATGTGGATTACAAATGGATCTATTGCTGATGTTGCGGTAGTTTGGGCTAAACTTGACGGTAATATTACCGGATTTTTGGTCGAAAAAAACACACCAGGCTTTGAAACCCGCTTGATGAAAGGCAAACATTCGCTTAGAGCTTCTGTAACTTCAGAATTGATTTTTAATGATTGCCTAATTCCAGAAGAAAATATTTTACCAAGCTCAAACATCGGTCTAAAAGCGGCTTTTATGTGTCTTAATTCAGCTCGATTAGGAATTTCTTGGGGAGCAATTGGAGCGGCGATGCATTGTTATCAAACAGCTCTTGATTACTCGCTAACAAGAGTACAGTTCCATGGTAAACCCATAGCGTCTCATCAGCTCGTCCAAAAAGAGCTAGCTGAGATGCTTACAGAGATTTGCAAAGCTCAGTTCCTAACGCTTCAAATCACTCGCCTAAAAGAAAAAGATAAAATTCGCCCTGAGCATATTTCTATGCTAAAAAGAAACAATGTCCGCATGGCTCTTGAGATTGCAAGAAAAAGCCGGGATATTCTGGGTGCCAATGGCATCTCCGCAGAATATCCCGTTATGAGACACATGTGTAACCTTGAAGCGGTCCTGACTTATGAAGGCACTGACAACATTCACACCCTCACATTAGGAAAATATATAACCGGAATAGCAGCCTTTTAATAGATTGTTCCCTGTCTAACCCTCATTCAAAGCATGCATGTCTCTCTCCCCCCATTAAACATGCTTCTTATGTATATCTTATTCCACTATTTTAATTAGTCTAAACACTTTAGTTCTAAATAATATTTAATCTTTAGCGGTTTTTTATTAAATTTCTATAAGCTAAACCCGGTATTTAACGCAAAAATCGCTTTTTCTGGGTTTTTCATGTTTTTTTCTAGGGCTTGCTGAAAATCTTGAAAATCTATTTGGGTTTCGAGTTTTAGTAAATATCCCATCATCACCATATTAATATTCATCACATCGGGAGCTAATTTTCGAAAAGGAAAAGCATGAACTTCAACATTATTAGGATTTTTTAGCTGATTAATAAGAGTTTCTTCGATAATTATTTTAGCTGGGGGCTTTAAGCTAGATACCATATCTGATGAGCGTTTCAGACCATCTGTCGAGCTGATTAATAGATAATTAATCGGATCAATTCCAGTATAAAAAATTTCATCTGACGAAATAATCAATTCTGATATCGAAAATCCTGTACCGATAGTTACCGGGTTATCATTGGTTTGTAAAATATTCAGACCATTACGAACCGAGCTCTCTGAAAGGATTTTAGTAGCGAACTGAACACCTTCACCAGCTGAACCTGCTAGCACCAGTGATATGGGAGATTTTAGCTGAGTAAATTTATTTACGTTTATAGGCTTAAAACTCTCTGAGGGAGCGGTCTTAGGGAAGGCTGAATTATAAATATTGCCGTAGTTTTCTCTTTTGATTTCGCTAATTACCCCAAGCTCGCCAGCGTCCATATTCTCCAGAATTTCTTGAACATCGGATTTGGTCATTTTATTCCATTTGGTAGCGTAGCCTGTGCAGAGCTCCACGACCTCGATTAAAGAAAATCCAGGATATTCGATCGCTGATTTTATAGCTAGATCCAGATCTTTATCTGTCGCTAGTTTACGGCTCAAATACCCAGCATGAGAAGCTTTTAGAATATTCGCTATATGCAAACCTGGGCTTAGATTACCGCTCATAGTAGTAGCGGTGCGGAAATTTTCTGGTGTCAGACCGGAATTTTGTCCGCCGGTCATTCCATAAACAAAATTATTATGCAAAATCACTGTTAGATTGACATTGAGCTTGGCGGCTTCGATTAAATGCAATAGTCCAATTGTCGCTCCGCCATCTCCGATCATGATGATATGAATAGCATCGTTATCAAACAAAATCTGATCAGCCAGCTGAAGCCCAGTCGCCACCGCTGTCGAACGCCCGTGAGTGGTGTGAATAGTATTAGTTAAGAATAATTTATCGACAAGACCCACACAGCCGATATCTGTTATTAGATTAATTTTGCTGGGCTTGATATTAAGTTTTTCAAGAGCTGATCCTAGAGATTTATTTATCCAGGTATGCCCGCAACCCGCGCAGTAAGGGTATTCTGGCTCGTCGACCATATATTTATACTCAAGGTTCATTTTATTGCCTCCAAGATTTTTTCTGGTCTGATGATTCCAGCAAGTGAAGTAAGGCTTATTAATTCTTGGTTTTTAAATAGATGAGCTAGAATTTTTGCGTATTGGCCGTCAAGATTTATCTCGGGCACAACAACTCTTCTCACCCCTTGAAGGCACTCTGTGATTGTTTTTTCGGGTACAGGAAATAAAGTGCGAAGAATTAGATGTTTTACTTTTTTGTTTCTGGCGCGGGCTTGCTTGATAGCTGATTGAGCTATTAAGCTCATTCCCAAAAAGCTTATCACCAAGGTTTCAGCTCCAGCTGTGTCATCTAGACTAAAAGAATTATACTCATCTATTCTTTTTTCGATTTTGTCACTGAGGTGCTGAATCACGCTTAGCGCTTCTGATGAGGTCTTGGAAAGGTTTCCAGCTTTATCATGAGTCGAAGCAGTCGCTACCACTCGGTGGCTAGTCCCGAATCCAGCCGGCAAAAATTCTGGTACTTCTTCGCTACGATCAAAATCATATGTTTTGTAAACGCTGGCTTGCTCAAAATTAAAATATTTACGGTTAATAATTTTAGTGTCAGTTTCTTGACGTTTAAGCTCATCAAAGTCAATATTAGTCTGTGACATAGCTATATCTTTTTCAGTCAATAATATGACAGGTGTTCTTAAAAGTTCTGAGCAATTTATCGCATTAATGGTGGTACTAAAACAATCTTGAATCGAACTTATTGCAAAAACTGGAATATGAAATCCACCAGAAATTAAATTTTTCACAAAGCTAATATCCCCTTCAGCAGATTGAGTCGCTGAGCCGGTGCTGGGACCGAGGCGTTGACCGAGTACGATCAAGACTGGTGTTTCTGTTGCAAAAGCATAACCGATATTTTCGACCATCAAACTCAGTCCTGGAGCGGATGTCGCGGTCATGGTTTTGGCTCCGCGCATACTAGCTCCGATACACATAGAAATAGCTGATATCTCGTCTGAAGCACCGATCGCTAGCTTGCCCTCTGCTTGCAAGCGTCTGAGCATGGCTGAATAAATACTAGAAGCCGGTGTAATTGGGTATCCAGCAAAAAAATTAACTCCAGCACTCATAGCAGCTTTTGCTATTAATTCTGCTCCAGTAGTGATAATTATGTTTTTCAATTTACCTCAAGGAGTAATTTACCATCAGCGATATTAAGACCTTTTTTGAAACCTGGATCATCATCTAAGGCAAGAAGCCCATTATCAGCGAGTTTCATTAGATAAGGCATTGTCGAGTTACACAGCGCACTAGTACTGGTATTGGGGACAGCACCGGGCATATTGGGCACTCCGTAGTGCAAAACATCGTATTTTACAGCGATTGGCTTATCGTGGCTAGTTACTTCGCTAGTCTCGATACAGCCACCCTGATCGACAGCAACATCCACTATCACTGATCCGTAGCGCATTTTACGCACCAGATCGGTTTTGATGAGCATGGGAGCTTTTTTGCCTGTTACTAAAGCCGCTCCGATAACAAGATCAGATTTTACTACCGACTCTTCGATCGCTGAGCTGGTGCTAAATATAGTCGTCACGCGCGATCCATACATATCATCAATGCGAGCCAGAGCGTTAGTGTTTTTATCGAACACATGTACATATGCTCCCATACCGATAGCGATTTTGATCGCCGCTGAGCCAACAATGCCAGCTCCAAGGACTGTTACTACCGCTTGAGGCACTCCAGATGCGCCTCCTAGAAGAATTCCTCTACCTGGATGCCCTTGCCCAATTAAGCCTCGCTCCAAAAATCTAGCTCCGATTTGGACTGACATGCGTCCAGCGATTTCGGACATCGGTCTTAAAAGCGGTAAGCGCCCTTCTTTATCTTCGATGGTTTCATAAGCGATACATTTTGCGCCAGTTGCTTTTAGATCCTCTACTAGATTATTGTCAGCGGCTAGATGTAGGTAAGTAAATAAAATATGTTTTTCTTTTAGAAGTTTTATTTCAGGTTTTAGCGGTTGCTTGACTTTTACTATTATTTGCGCTGAATCAAACACTTCTTCCATACTATCAACCACTATAGCTCCGTTGTTTTTAAAATCAATATCATGGAAGCTGCTTCCGATGCCGGCTCCAGATTGGATATAAATCTGGTGTCCCATTTCATTAAGCGCGCGAGTCCACGCAGGAGTAATTGCAACTCTATTTTCGTTGCTCATGATTTCTTTAGGCACACCAATTTTCATATTTTTAATTTTATACCCATTTATTAGGTTCTAAAGTTGTTTTTTAGTGGATCCTTAAATATCTTGTGTGCGCGTATTCAGAAAAATCGTAATAAATCTTCTTATCTAATGAGTTTTTTATAATTTCTTGTGCTAATTGAACTCTTGAGATTCGATTATTAGCCTTATCGATGTCAATTCTGACTTTTTGTAAAAATAGTTTATTTGTTTTTTCATCAAGGATATTATCTGAGTTCATACCCCTATATATAGATAATAACTACTAGTTGTTTACATTAAATTTTATAATCTGTTCTTAATAAAAAGACACAAACCGTCTTAGCCGAGACCAAGACGGGGGGGATTCTTGTGTCTAATATGATATTACTATATTTTTTGGGGAAATTCAAGGGTTTAGCCAGAAATTTCTGGGATTTTATTACTGACGACAATGTCATTAATAATTTTACTATTTGCTGGAATCACAGCATTAGAGCCAAGTATAGAGTTTTTGATTTCAGAACCTTTATTGACGATCACGTTATCCCAAAGTATTGAATCCTCAAGAACGACATCATCCTCGATAATACAATTTTTGCCCATTTCTATAGCGCCTTTAAGTTCAGCACTTGATGAGATTTTTGAGCTGGGATCTATTTCTGTAAGATTATCCAACTTTATCAAGCCTTGAGCCAAGTCCTTAATGCTCTGGATGTATTGCTTAGGTGTGCCCAGATCAGCCCAGTATGTGCCGGGCTTTACAGCGATCGCTTGGATATATTTGCCTTCTTTTAGAAGTCTTGGAAATAAATTCTTAGCGACATCATAGACAGGAGCTTCATCAATAGAAGGAATAAAATTATAAATCTCAGGTTCAAAAAAATAAACACCGGTATTTGCCCAATTAGAGAGAGCTTCTGCAGCGGATGGTTTTTCTTGGAATTGAACGACTCGAGCTCCATCAATTTCGTTTTCGGTTTTTTTATAATCGGGTAAAAGGCTCTCGGTGACGATTACTCCGAAGTGTGAAGTATCTTGTACTTGCATCTGCGCAATGGTCGCTAAGCAATTATATTTTTGGACAGCTTGCTTGTGTTTATTATAAAGATCCGTTAAATCAATGTCAGTGAGTGCATCTCCCATAATAATACAAGCCGTTGATTGCTTGAGAAAATCTTGACAGCGTCTGATTCCGCCAGCTACACCACTAAGTTTTTCTTCGTGAATAAAATTTAATTCTATGCCTTCTTTTTGGTTAATATTAGAAAATTCTTCTTGAATTTTATTTCCGAGATGATGAGTATTAGAAATAATTTTTTTGATTCCATGTTTTTTTAGTAGATGTAAAATATGCCCCATGATTGAATTTCCGCCAATCTTTATAAGTGGCTTGGGGATTTCATCGCTAAGTGGTTGGAGTCTGGATCCTATTCCAGCCGCCAAAACCATCGCTCTTATTTCATCATTGATCACACAAGAATTTTAGCACTAAAAATCTACGTTTAATCATTTTTATACTGTAAAATTTACTTATGAATAATATAAAATTTTCTGAAAAATTTATTGCTGGTTTAATTCTATTTTTTTGTTTTATTGCTGCAATTTTTGGTTTTATGCAAATAAAGCCAGCTCCCTCTAAAAAAAATTTAGTTAATAATATTATGGGTGATAAGGTCGCCGTCCTTGCTCTTGAGGGAATTATTTATGAATCTATTCACTCTAAAACCCCCTTTAAGACTGTGTTTAACGCTTCTAATCTAAAAGCTGATCTCAATAAAGCTCTAAAAGATAAGCAAGTAAAAGCTGTATTGATTAGAGTTAATAGCCCAGGCGGGACAGTAGGCGCTTCTCAAGAGATATTTAGTTTGATTCAAGCCCTCAAAAATTCTGGTAAGCCTACAGTTATCTCTATAGGTGATGTCTGCGCGAGCGGCTGTTATTATTTAGCAAGCGCTAGTGATTCGATTGTCGCGAATCGAGGATCTTTAACTGGTAGTATCGGAGTTATCAGTCAGGGACTTAATTTTAAGGGTTTACTCGATAAGCTTGGAATCGTAGATCAAACTTTTAAAACTGGTAAATTTAAGGATCTGGCATCTCCGACTCGCAATCTCAATCCTGAAGAAATAGTACTTCTCCAAAACCTAATTAACGATAGCTACGAGCAGTTTATTGAAGATGTGAGTAAATCTCGTAATATAAATATTGATGAGCTTCGCAAACACGCTCAAGGACAAGTTTATACCGGTAGCCAAGCTATAAAAATAAAATTAGTCGATCAGCTTGGCACTTATGAAGACTCCAAAAATATTCTAAAAGAAATTCTAAAATCTAAGTATTCCTATAAACACCCCGAAAATTTGTATTTTGATGAGACCTGGAACAAGAAGAATTTATCAAGTTTTGATAGTCTTTTAGATTTGGGTTTATCTGATTCTTTGGGTGGTTTTATGGTAAAGCTTTTTTCTGGATTCGGGTCTAACACAGAAAACCTAGCAACTAGCCTTAATTACGCTAAAATTCTTTGGTTAAACTAATATTATTCCCATTTTTCCTGAAATTTAACCGAATCTTAACTCAATTTAATGTTAGACTTGTCTTTATATCGTTATAGACCCTTGTCAATTACCGCTAAAATGCTAAAATATTAAGAAAATATAAATAATGTTAAGTACCGAACAAAAAAAATTAAAAGAATTAACCGTTAAAACTAATGTTGTCATTAGTCAAGATACGAGTTTTTCTATTAGACCGTTATCGGGTAAATACGATATTTTGCGAGTTATTGAATTGTGGTCAAATCTCTCTATGGTTCAACAGATGCAAGGTAATGATTATTGGTATAAAACTTCCTTAGATTCAAAACTTAGCTGGAATGATTTTATCGAAAAAACGATTACGAAAAGATCTTTTAGAGTCGTAGTACTAGAAAATAATGATGTAATTTTTGGGTTTGCCTATATGTCACTAACTGCTGTTAATCTTAATAACCCCAAAAAACCAAATCAATTAAAAGCCATAATCAAGGAAGTCTATCTGGAGCCGGGTTTTAGAAATAAAGTTAATTTTGATGAGCTTGGTGAAATGATGAAAAATTGTCTTGAGAAAATGGGTGTCGATCTTGTTGAGATTGATGTTAAATTTTAAATTATAAACTAGCAAAATTTTCTAGAATTTTAAGACCATTTTCACCGCTTTTTTCTGGGTGAAACTGGCAAGCAAACAGCTTTTCGCCGTTCCACCAAGAACTTATAAATTCAGTTCCGAATTCTGTTGTGATAAAGCTTGAATTGGGGAATTTATTTTTTATAGCTGGAATATTCTCAACACCTGCTCTATAACTGTGCACAAAATAAAAATCATCTTGATCGGAAATCCCCTTAAATATTGGGTTTGAGATATTGTCGGTAAATTTGATTTGGTTCCAGCCCATATGCGGAATTTTGGGAGCCCGAGAGCAAAATTTATTTACTGAGCCTGGAATTATTCCTAAGCCTTTAGAACCGTCTGGGGATGAGCCTTCTGCACCATGCTCAAACAAGACCTGCATTCCTACACATATCCCCAAAAACCAAGTGCCATCTAAAGCTTTTTGGATGAGGATTTCTTTTAGACCAAGTTTTTCAAGTTGCTCCATAGCCGTCTGAAAGCTTCCTACTCCAGGAAAAAGTATTTTTGAGGAGTTGTTTATTTCATCTGGATTAGAGCTAAGCTGGCAATTGATTTTAAGACTTTTTAGTGAATTGAGCACACTAAAAACATTTCCGCCGTATTTATAGTCTATAACAGTGATCATAACCAAAGCTTAACTTAACTATGAAATTATACCCCTAATGCAGAAAACTAATATTTAATTTATGTCGAATTCTATTAATAATAAACTGCTCAACACCCAGTCTAATAATAGGCCTACTCAGGTTTTTAACATTAATCTAAATCCAGATTTGATTGCCAGTTTACAGGAATCTATAAACAGCTTAAATGGTCAATTAAATTCTAATACAGAACAAGTAACTAGTGATCAATCATTATTAGATAATCAAGAAACTACTCAAAACACAGAACCCGTTCTTAACAGTTCTAATCCCAATAATGTTAATAGAGGTGGTCTAAGAGATAGAACTACCACAACAACTAATTCTAATACAAACACAAAACCGATTAGAAAAGATACATTTAAGCCTAATACTGAAGGAAAAACAAAAAGATCCTATACTCCAGGTGCTGATACTACTGCTAGACCTGATGATGAGACGGTTTCACAGGTACCCAAAATTCAAATTCCTTTTCTTGAAAGACATCCAATAGGAAGTGAAACACGCTTAAGTGATGGTTCTACAATCACTACTGCCAAGAATAATGATGGGACAACTACAGAGACTATTGTTTCTAGCTCTGGAGCTACTATTACAAAAACATATGAAGATTTTCCTCTCGATAAAAAAGGTAATCCTACTGGTTTTCGAACTACCATTGTCGATAACA
>Ga0169931_10004164_pt1 | contig 22604 bp, 20 predicted proteins | sample Kivu_15m_20L_FD_129675 | JGI IMG/M metagenome (GOLD analysis project Ga0169931, IMG submission 129675) | Freshwater microbial communities from Lake Kivu, Western Province, Rwanda to study Microbial Dark Matter (Phase II) - Kivu_15m_20L... | ecosystem: Environmental > Aquatic > Freshwater > Lake...
GCTGCCCGGCGCGCGCTTGCAGGGCCGGCGTGGCCGCCGCAGCCAGCTCTCGCCCGACCTGTTCATGAACATCTTCGGCAAGCCGCCGCGCCTGACGGTCTGCGAATGCGAGCGCTCCACCGAAACCACGATGGGCCAGGCCTTCCAGATGATTTCCGGCCCGTCGGTCAACGAGCTGCTCACGCAATCCAGCAATCGCCTCGGCCCGTTGCTGGAGTCGGTGAAGTCCAACCGCGCGCTGGTCGAGGAACTCTACTGGACCGCGCTCACGCGCCCGCCCACCGCGACCGAGCTGACCAAGACCATCGCGCACCTCGACGCCGCCAAGGACCGCCGCACCGGCGCGGAGGACGTGCTGTGGAGCCTCGTGAACGCGAAGGAGTTCGTGCTGCGGCGGTAGTCCTTCCACCCGCACAAGTGGCCCGAAGAAGACCCAAAGATTAGGGGCGGACAAAGATGGGTGAGTAAACCCGAAGTCCGAAATCCGAGATCCGAAAGAAACCCGAAGCCCGAAACGCTGCGCTTGGAAGGGTGGCTGCCCCGCACTGTTTCGGACGAAGGACTGAAGCTCAGTTCGGCCTTCGGATTTCGGGCTTCTTTCGGGTTTCGGGAATTCGGATTTCGGATTTCGGATTTCGGGTTAAATCTTTGTCCGCCTCAAATCTTTGGGTTCCCGATTCAGTAATCCCGAAACGGCCCGCGCGGTTCGCTGGCCTCCATCTCCTTTTTCCACGCGGTGAACTTCGCCTTCATCTGCGCGGCCACGTCGGGCTTCTGCTTCGAGAGGTCGTTCTTCTCGCCGAGGTCCGCCGCGAGGTCATAGAGGCCGCCGCCCCGCGCGGACTCGACCCATTTCCAGTTGCCCACGCGCGCGGCGCGGTCGCCGCGGCGCTCCCAAAACATCTCGGTGCGCGGCGACTTTGCCTTGCCTAGCAATACGGTCGTCATATCGAAGCCATCGAGCTTCACGCCGGCGTGCGGTTTCGCGCCGGTCGCGGCCAGCAGGGTCGGGAACAGTTCGAGTGAAGTGAGAAACTCGTCCGTCACCGCATTCGCTGGCAGCCGCCCCGGCCAGCGCGCGAGGAGCGGCACGCGCAGGCCGCCTTCCCACATCGAGCTTTTGCCGCCCTTGAGCGGCGCGTTGCCGCCGTTGCCGCTGCCGCCGTTGTCAGACATGAACAGCACCAGCGTGTCGCGCTCCACACCGAGTTCGCGCAGCGTTTCGAGCAACTCGCCGATGGCCTCGTCCATGCACGTCACGGCGGCGAGGTAGCGCGTCACGTTGTTCTTCGGGTCACGGTTCGGGTAGAGCTTCAGGTATTTGTCCGGCACCTGCACGCCGACGCCTTCCTTCTTTTCGCCGGTCTTCTTGTCCGAGTCCGGCGCGAAGGACGAGGCCCCGTGCGGCGCGTTGAAGGCGAGGTAGAGGAAGAACGGCTTGTCCTTGCTCGCGCGCACAAAGCGCAGCGCCTCGCGGCGGAACACGTCCGTGGCGTAAGCACCCTTGTCCTCCTCAGTGCGCTGGTTGCCCCGGAACAGCGACGGCACGCCGTAGCGCTCGTGCGTGTAGTAATCAATGCCGTTGTTCCCGTGGCCGTAGAAGAAGTCGAAGCCGCGCTGGAGCGGCAGGTAGCGGCGCGCCTGGCCCATGTCCCACTTGCCCACGCAGCCGGTCGCGTAGCCAGCGGACTTGAGCGCGTCGCCGAGCGTGATCTCGCGCGGGTCGAGGCCCAGCGTCATCTCCGGCGACACGGCGTATTCCGCCGCCGAATAGCGGTGGCCGAAGTTGACCATGTCGTTGCGCACCATGTCGTAAAGGCCGTTGCGCTGCGGGTAGCGCCCCGTGAGCACGCTGCCGCGCGACGGCGTGCAGGCCGGCCACGTCACGTAGAAGCTCGTCGCGCGCACCCCTTCGCGTGCGAGCCGGTCGAGATTCGGCGTGATGATTTCCTCACGCCCGAGGCAGTGCAGGTCGCGCCACCCCTGGTCATCGCTGATGATGAGGATGACGTTGGGCGGGCGCGGGGCGGCACAAATGCCGGTGGCAAACGTGATTCCCAGCCACGCGCAGAGGAAGGTGCGCCGCAGACAGCAGAGCAAGGGTTGCATGGGCAACGAATGAACCTTCGCGCCTCGCCACGCCAGCAGAAAGTCAGCCCAAACAGACTGCCGACGCGGCCAGCGCGCGGCGGAGCAGTTCGAGGGCTTGCAGGCAGGTCAAATGCTTGAACGTCTCGCGGTCGTAGCGGTTGACCGGGTTGATGACTTTCGTGCCCGCCGCGCTTGCCAGTGCGATGAAGACCGTGCCCACGGGCTTCTCCGGCGTGCCGCCGCCGGGGCCGGCGATGCCCGTGACTCCGATGGCGAAATCCGCGCCTGTCCGCGCACGGCAACCTTCCGCCATCTCGCGGGCGACGGTCTCGCTCACCGCGCCATGGGCGGCGAGGGTTTCGGCCTTCACTCCGAGGAAGGTTTGCTTGGCCGCGTTGCTGTAAGTCACCAGCCCGGCGAGCAGCACGGCGGACGCGCCCGGCACGTTGGTGATGCGGTTCGCGATGAAGCCGCCGGTGCAAGACTCGGCGAGTGCGAGCGTCTGTTTCCGCTCCGTCAGCCGGCGCACGAGCACCTGCTCCAACTCGTCGTCGCCCTCGCCAAAGATGTGTTCGCCCGCGAGCGATTGCACGATGCGCGCGGCCTCCGCCACGTCCGCGTCCGCGCCGCAGCCGCGCCCGACGAACCGCACGTCCACCGCGCCGGTGTGCGCGCAGTAGCCGAGTTCGAGGCCGGCGTCCATCAGTGGCTTGAGCGGTCCGGCGATGCGTTCCTCCAAGTAGGATTCGCCGATGCCGGCGGTGCGCAGCGTGCGGCAGACGAAGTCGGCATCGAGCGGGAGCTTTTCGCGCAGGAGCGGCGCGACCTGGATCGTGAACATCGGGCGCAGCTCGCGCGGCGGGCCGGGCAGCATGACGAGCCAGCTTGGTTTGCCATCGGGACGGAAGGGATTTGGGCTGACGTGGAGCGCGAGGCCGGGCGCAGTGCCGTGGGCGTTGTTCAGCACGAGCGCGCCGTCGGGAACCATCGCCTGCACGCGCGTGCTGGCGGGCATTGGACGGTTGCGTTTCGCGAAGAAGGACTCGACATGCGCGACGATGGCCGGGTCTTCACTCAGCTTGCGCCCGAGCAGCGCGGCGATGCGGTCACGCGTGATGTCGTCGGAGGTCGGGCCGAGGCCGCCGGTGGTGATGATGAAGTCCGCGCGGCCCAGCGCCTCGCGGACGGCGCGTTCGATGTCGTCCGCCGTGTCCGCCACGGCGACCTGCCGCGTCACGACGTAGCCGAGGTTGGCGAGCTGGCGGCAGAGCCATTGCTGGTGCGTGTTGAGCACTCGCCCGAGCATCAGCTCGCTGCCGGTGTTGATGAGTTCGAGGTTCATGTGGGTTGCCCGCGAAACACGCGAAAAGGCGCGAAAAGACAGGCTGAAGTTTGCGGCTCTGCTTTCGCGTTCATTCGCGTGTTTCGCGGGCCAATATCAAAGCCCCGACCGGCACCGCGTCCTCGCCCAAGTCCGCCTGCGCCACGCGCGGGCCGGGGGCGAAGGCTTCCATGACGTAGCGTTGCAGGGCGGAGGCGACAGCGGCGCGCAACGGCTCGCCCACGAGTGAAAGGCCGCCGCCGAGCACGATGACTTCCGGGTGCATCAACTGCGTGACGTGCGAGAGGCCGAACGCGAGGTCGTCGGCGACTTCGGCGAGAATTTGCGCGGCGAGGGCATCGCCTTGCGCGAGCGCGGGGGCGAGCGCGCGGGCTTGGCCGGAAGGGAATTGCGCCGCGAGCGTAGCGAGCGCGCTCTGCGGCTCGCGCTCGCATGCCTCGCGGACTTTCCGGTCCACCGCCCAGCCCGAGCAGCGGTGCTCGACGATGGTGCCGGCGCGGTCGAGGCGCACATGGCCGATCTCCGCCTCGCCCGGCTTCGCACCGTGGTAGATGCGTCCATCCACGACCAGCCCACCGCCCACGCCGCTGCCGAGCGTGACATAGAAGACGGGATTGCGGCCTTGTCCCGCGCCGCACTGCGCCTCGCCGAGCGCGCCGGTGTTCGCGTCGTTGTCCACGCGCACGGGCAGACCGGTGAGGTCGCGCAGCCAGTCGCCGAGGGGAAATTCGGACCAGCCTTCGATCTGATGCGAGCAGCATATTTGGCCGGTTGCCGAATCCACCGGCCCGCCGAAGCCGACGCCGATGGCGGCTGGCTGCACAAGTTTTGTCAGCTCCGGCAGCGCCCCCGCGATCTGCTCGCGGATGCCTGCGCCGCCGCGCGCCTTGTCCACGGTGAAGCGCCGCCGCTCCGTGATGCGCGCGTCCGCGTCACCCGCCACGAGTTGGAGCTTGGTGCCGCCGATTTCGATGCCGAGGTAGCCGCGTTGCACGGCGGGATTTCACCGGCGGGGCAGGGGGATTGCACGGAGAAAAGTGCGTGCGTCGCCCGGGCCGAATAGTTCTTTACACCCCCGCGCGCGTTTTTCAGATTCGCGCCGCATGTCAGTTGCCACCCCAACGGGACGAACCAAACCACCCGCCGCGCAGCCCGCCTTTGCTTTTGGCGAGCTGGCCGCCGCCGATGTCGCCGCCGCCACGAAGCGGTCGCAGGACTATCTGTTCAGCGTCCAGCACCCGGACGGCTATTGGGTCGGCGAACTCATCGTGGACGTGACGCTCGTGTCGGACATGGTGGCCTACCACCACTGGTCGGACACGGTGGATCCCGAGTGGCAGCGCCGCGCGGTGAACCACATCTTCGAGCGCCAGCTCGATGACGGCGGCTGGAACATTTATCCGCACGGCCCGTCCGAGGTGAACGCCACCATCAAGGCCTACCTCGCGCTCAAGCTCGCGGGCGTCCCCGTCACTGACCCGCGCATGCTCAAGGCCCGCGAGATGGCCCGCAACCTCGGCGGCGTGCCGCGGATGAACACCTTCTCGAAGCTTTATCTCGCGCTCATCGGGTTGGTCGGCTGGAACCACGTCCCCTCCATTCCCTGCGAGGTGCTGCTCATCGGGAAATGGTTTCACGTCAACTTCTGGGACATGAGCAACTGGTCGCGCGCCATGCTCGTGCCGCTGGCGATCATCAACCACTTCCGCCCCACGCGCCCGCTCAAGAACGGCGTGAACCTCGACGAGCTTTACCCCAACGGGAAGTGGGAGCTGGATGAGGCACTGCGCCCGCGTTACTTCGACTTCGGCCTGCGCAACGCCTTCCTCTGGCTCGACCGGCTGCACAAGCTCGCCGAGTGGGTCGCGCGCCAGAGCGTCCACCCGTTCCGCAAGCGCGCGCTCAAGAAGTGCGAGCAGTGGATGCTGGAGCGCTTCGAGGGCAGCGACGGCCTCGCCGCCATTTTCCCCGCGATGCTCAACAGCGTCATCGCGCTCGAAGTGCTCGGCTACAAGCGTGACCACCCGATCTTCGCGCGCGAATACAAGGAGTTGAAGCGGCTCGAACATCACACCACCGATTCGATGCGCATCGAGCCGTGCTTCTCGCCGGTGTGGGACACAGCCATCGTGAGCATCGCCATGCGTGAGTCGGGCGTGCCGGCCGAGCATCCGCGCATGAAGCAGGCGGCGAGCTGGCTCATGGATCGTGAGATTCGTTTTCGGGGCGACTGGCATAACAAGAACCCGGTGAACGTGGAGCCGAGCGGCTGGGTCTTCGAGTTCAACAACAAGTGGAATCCCGACGTGGACGACACCGCGATGGTGCTGCTTGCGCTGCGGCAGATTGCCACGGACAACCCGAAGCGCCGCGACGAGTGCTTCAAGCGCGGCTACGAGTGGATGCTCGCCTTCCAGTGCAAGGACGGCGGCTGGGCGGCCTTCGACAAGGACTGCACCAAGAGTATTCTGGAGAAGGTTCCCTTCGCCGACCACAACGCCATGCTCGACCCCGAGTGCGTGGACATCACCGCGCGCATTCTCGAAGTCATGGGCCTCGAAGGCGTGCGGAAGGACAACCCGCAGGTCAAACGCGGCCTGGCCTTCATGAAGAAGTTGCAGGAGGAGGACGGCAGTTTCTACGGGCGCTGGGGCGTGAACTACATCTACGGCACCTGGCAGGTGCTGCGTGGATTGAAGGCGCTCGATTACGACATGACCGAGCCGTGGCTCCTGCGCGCGCGCGACTGGTTGCTGTCGGTTCAGCACGAGGACGGCGGCTGGGGCGAGCGCTGCAACACCTACGACGACCCCGTCCACAAGGGCAGGGGACCGAGCACGGCGTCGCAGACCGCGTGGGCCGTCATGGGCCTCTGCACCTTCGGCGACCCCGACCTGCCCGCGCTCAAGCGCGGCATCGAGTTCCTCTGCGGCACGCAGAACCGCGATGGCTCGTGGTCCGAGGACGAGATCACCGGCACCGGCTTCCCGTGCGTGTTCTACCTCAAATATGACATGTATCGAAACTCCTGGCCGCTGCTGGCGCTGGCGACCTACCGGAAGCTGCTCGACGCAAAGGGAGCGAGCAACGGGCATGTGAACGGACATCCCGCCGGACGCTGATTGCCAGCGCACGCCGCCCGTGCGAATCTGCCCGCGATGAAAGCCGCCGCTCCCGACAAGATTTGGTCCGACGACGAACTGATGCGCCTGCACGGCGACGGGCTGCGGCATGAGCTTTGGCACGGAAAGGTGATCACCATGAGTCCAGCAGGCGGCGGGCACGGCAACATCATCATGCGTCTGGGAGGCGCGCTGAACCAACACGTCGAGCGGCACCGGTTGGGCGCGATGTTCGACGGTCAGACTGGCTTTCGGTTGAGCGTGGATTTCTGCTTCTCACCGGACGTTTCCTTCGTCAGCCGGCAGCGCCTCAAACTGCTCCTGCCCGACGCCAGCAAACTTCTCCACGGCGCGCCGGACCTCGCCGTCGAGGTGCTCTCACCCTCCGACTCGATCACCAAGACCGAGGGCAAGCTGCAGCGGTTGATGGCTCACGGAACCAAACTGGCTTGGCTGGTGGATCCGCGTCATTTCTCCGTCCGCGTCTATCGCAAGGCCGACCAGTTCGAGCTGTTGCGCTCGGGGCAGTTCCTCACCGGCAACTCCGTGCTGCCCGGCTTCCGCTACTCGGTCTCCCGGCTGTTCCAAGACCCGGTGTTTGAATGAGCGAGCCGCCTGTGCCAGCCTACCCGCGATGAAAGCCGCTGCCGCGACGAAGATTTGGACGGATGATGAGCTGCTCGCCCTGCACAGCCAGGGACTGCGGTGCGAGCTTTGGAACGGAAAGGTTGTCACTATGAGCCCAGCGGGAGCCAACCACGGCGACATCACCATGCGGTTGTCCTCCGCCATCGCACAGCACGTCTATGCCCACAACCTCGGGCTGGTCTATGAGGGCCAGACCGGTTTCCGCCTCAACGTGGACTACTGCTACTCGCCGGACATTTCCTACGTGAGCCACGAGCGCCGCAAGCTGATCCTGCCGCTGGCCGACAAACTTTTCCAAGGCGCGCCTGATCTTGCGGTGGAAGTGCTCTCCCCTTCCGACTCCATCACCAAGACCGAGGAGAAACTCGCCCGCCTGCTCACGCATGGCACCCGCCTGGCATGGATGGTGGATCATCGGCACTTCTCCGTCCGGGTCTATCGCGTGCCGGGGGAGTTCGAACTGCTGCGCGCGGGCCGTTACCTCACGGGCAACTCCGTCCTGCCGGGCTTTCGGTTCCCGGTCGCGCGGCTGTTCCAAGACCCGGCGTTTGAATGAGCGCGCCGGTGCTCGTCTGCTTCGCGGTGAAAGAGGAGGCCGCGCCGTTCCGCCGCGCGCTGCCCGCGAATGTCACCGTGCTGGTCACGGGCATGGGGCCGGCCGCTGCGGAACGCGCGCTGAAGGAGCGGCTCGGTTCCGGCAACTGGGGCCTGGTGCTCACCTGCGGTTTTGCCGGCGGGCTGAATCCGGCGCTGCCCATCGGCGCGGTTCTCTGCGAAGCCGATGGCAATTTTCCGCTGCGCCAGGCTTTGCTCGACGCCGGAGCTGTCACCGCGAAGTTCCACTGCGCCGAGCGCGTGGCCGTCACCGCCTACGAGAAGGCCACGCTGCGCGAGCGCACGGGCGCGGACGCCGTGGAGATGGAGTCCGGCATCATCCGCGAACTCTGCCGCCAGCGCGGTTTCCCCAGCGCGACGGTGCGGGTCATCTCCGACACCGCGCAGGAGGATCTGCCGGTGGATTTCAACACGCTGATGAAGCCGAACGGGAAACTCAGCCTGGGCCGGCTGGCCGGGGCGGTGCTCCGCCGTCCGCGCAAGCTCCCTGCGCTGATGGCGCTCGGCCGCCATTCCAAGTCCGCCGCCCGTCAGCTCGCGGTCGTGCTGCGCGCGGCCTTGGCGACGCCCTGAGCCGCGCGGTGGTGCTCCCGTTGCGGCCGGTTACTTGAGTTCCTTCACGTAGAGGTTGCGGAACTGCATGAGGCTGGAGGCGGCGTTCAACTCGCCGGTCTTGGGGTTGCGTCCGCCGTGGTGCTGGAGGGCGAGGCGGCCCTTGGCGGGCACGCCGGGAAGCTGGGCGTTCTCAATCACGGTCTTGCCGTTGAGCACGACGGTGAGGCGGTCGCCCTTCATCGTGATCTCGAAGGTGTTCCATTCGCCCACGGGTTTGTCGGCGTTGACCTTCGGCGTCACGCCGGCGCGGACGGCGGGCGGCATGGTCTTGTCCATACGGTAGCCATAGACCTCGCCGGAGCCGACGGGCCAGCACCAGATGTTGATCTGCGACTTGCCCGCGCCACGCAGGTAGATGCCCGAGTCGGCGTTGGGGCGCGGGGTGATGATTTCCTTGCCGTCGGGGCCGAGCCGGTGCGAGCCGTCGGGCAACACGTCGGGCATGGGATAAAGACCGGTGGTGCGCTTGATGCGCCAGTCCATGCGCAACGTGAAGTCGCCGTATTCCTTCACGGTCCAGAGGTTCTTGTCGCCCTTGGCTTCGCTCTCGGCGTCGTAGTCAATGACGCCGTCGAGCACCTTCCAATGGCCGTTGTCGCCTTCGGGCACGGTCCAGCCGGTGAAGTCCCTGCCGTTGAAGAGCGGCGTGAACCCGGCGGGCGCGGCGGCGTGGGCGGCGGGGCTGAGGACGAGGGCAAGGGCGAGCGAGGCGGCGGCGATGGCTTTCATGCCGGCACAGTGACGCCTCCGGCGGCGGAACGGAAGGGCGAAGTCGCGCCCCGGCCGGTGGAGTGGCGATCTCAAATTCTTGCAAACGGTCGCCACCATGGCCCCCATCTCCGCTGCTGCTCCTGAACGCCGAGAGGGCCGGTTCAGCTTCTCCGAGCCTCCGATGACTGACAGAAAGAAGGGGGCAGAAAGAACGGATTCTTTCTGCCCCCTTCTTTCTGTCAGCCAGCCTTTCCTCCCCGAGGCTCTGCAAGATAGTGAAGAAAGTCGCGCCCCGGCGGGTGAATTCTCTCCTCGGCGCGCTTGTCGGAAGAAGCACCGGCCGCTAACTTGCCGACACCATGACCGCCTTGCCGCTCGATCCGCAGCACACGCGCCGCGACTTTCTCCAGAAGCTCGCCGCCGCCACGACGACCACGCTCGCAATGGGTGCGCCGCGCCTGCTGGCGAACGAGAAGGTCGTCCATCCGAAGGCCACGGCGGATTCGTGCATCCTGATCTGGATGGGCGGCGGCATGGCCGCGCCGGACACGTTCGACCCGAAGCGCTACCAGCCCTTCGAGAAGGGCGTGCCGGTGAAGAACATTCTCAGCACCTTCCCGGCGATTCCCACGGCGGTGGACGGCGTGAAAATTTGCCAGGGCCTCGAACAGATTGCCTCCGTCATGGACCGCGCCACGCTCATCCGCAGCGCCACGCAGCCGGACCTCGGGCACATCCTCCACTCGCGGCATCAGTATCACTGGCACACGGGCTACGTGCCGCCGCAGACGGTCGCGTGCCCGCACCTCGGCGCGTGGATGTCCAAGGTGCTCGGCCCGCGCAACCCGGTGATGCCCGCCTTCATCAACGTCGGCCAGCGGCTCGAAGGCGTCGGTGAGCAGGAGGAATTGAAGGCGTTCACCACCGCCGGCTTCTTCGGCAACGAGTTCGGCCCGATGAACCTGCCGTATCCCGACGACGCCGCGCAGTCCGTGCGCCCGCCGAAGGGCATGGAGCCGGGCCGCTTCGACAACCGCTACAGCCTCTACCGCAAGCTCGTGGACAAGAACCCGCACCGCGAGTTCATGAGCGACTTCCAGCAGGAGTCCATGCTGCGCTCGCTCGACAACGCGCACCGGCTCCTCAGTTCCAAGGAGCGCGCGGCCTTCGACCTCTCGCTGGAGCCAAAAGAGAGCTACGCGAAATACAACACCGGCCGCTTCGGCCAGGGCTGCCTGCTTGCGCGGCGGCTGGTGGAGAACGGTGCGCGCTTCGTCGAGGTCACGACCGAATACGTGCCGTTCCTGCACTGGGACACGCACAAGGACGGCCACGAAACCGTCGCCGGGATGCACAAGCAGATGGACGCGCCCATCGCGCAGCTCATCCGCGACCTGGAGCAGCGCGGCCTGCTGAACCGCACGCTGGTCATCATCGCCAGCGAGTTCAGCCGCGACGCGATGATCGAGGGCATCCCCGGCTCGAACGCGAAGGACCAGGCCACCGCGCCGAGCGAGACGTTGCAGGAGATGAAGCACTACGGCCTGCACCGGCACTTCACCGGCGGCACGAGCGTGGTGATGTTCGGCGGTGGCGTGAAGAAGGGCTTCGTTTACGGCCAGACGGCGGACGAGCGGCCCCTGATTGCGGTCAAAAACTCCGTCTCCGTCATGGACCTGCACGCGACCATCTTCACCGCGATGGGCATCAGCCCGAAGACCGCGTTCGACATCGAGGGCCGGCCCTTCTACGCGACCGAGGATGGGAAGGGCAGGGCGGTGAAGGAGATTTTCGCGTAGCCGGGGCTTCGCTACGCGCGCCTTCTTGATGGCTCACATCACCATCCCGCCGTCCACTGCGAGCACCTGGCCGGTGATGTAGCGGGCTTCGGCGCTGGCGAGGAAGAGGGCGGCGTTGGCGATGTCTTCCGGCTCGCCCAGGCTGCCCAGGGGAATCTGCTTCAGGATTTCCGCCTTCATGTCGTCCTTGAGCACGGCGGTCATGTCGGTGGCGATGAAGCCCGGCGCGAGCACGTTGGCGGTGATGCCGCGCGAGGCGAGTTCCTTCGCCACGGACTTGGTGAAGCCGATCAGGCCGGCCTTGCTCGCGGCGTAGTTGGCTTGGCCGGCGTTGCCGATGAGGCCGATGACCGAGGCGACGTTGATGATGCGGCCGGAGCGCTGCTTGAGGAACGCGCGCGTCAGGGCCTTGGTGAAGTTGAACGCGCCCTTGAGGTTGGTGTTCAGCACCGTGTCCCAGTCCGCTTCGCTCATGCGCATGAGCAGGCCGTCGCGCGTGACGCCGGCGTTGTTGACGAGGATGTCCACCTTGCCGGCCTCCGCAAGCGCGGTCTCGGCGGCGGCGGCCACGGCGGCGGCGTCCGCCACATCCACGGCCAGCGCCCACGCGCGGCGGCCCAGCGCGCGCGCCTCGGCGGCGACCTTCTCGGAGTTCTCCTGCGTGCGCGAGACGCAGACCACGTCCGCGCCGCCGGCGGCGAACTTGAGCGCAATGGCGCGGCCGATGCCGCGTCCGGCTCCGGTGACAAGGGCGACCTGACCAGCCAGAGAATTCATAGGCCGGGAGTTCTCGGCGGGGCGGAGGGCGAAGTCAATTCGCGAGTGGGCCGCTGCGTGGAGCGCGGGCGTCCTCGCCCGCTTTGCGTGTCCGGCCATCATTACTGGACACATCGCAACTGTTGCTCCGGTGTCCAAAGCGGCCTGGAGGGCCGCGCTCCGGACGCTGGGTTGCCTCCGCGCCCTTTCCGCGCATACTCCCGCCATGCCGAAACGGCCCGATGACGTTGCCGCCGACGATCAGATTCTTGCGCTGCTGCCCTATGCGCACATGAGGGGCGGCTTCGTCGTGAAGCCCGAGGACATGGGCCGCGCGAAGGGGCTGGCCATCGAGGCGATGGAGGGACAGGTCAGCGAACAGTTGAAGCAAATTTACGAGCAGGTCGAGACGCTCGCCCGGCAGGCCAAGGCCATCCGCACGCGCGCCGAGATCAGCTACAAGATTTACCAGTGCGACCTGCGCTTCGAGCCGCGCATCAACCAGACCTACTACCTTTACGAATCCGAGGCGGGCGCGCCGCACCTCTCGCTCGTCGCGCCGGACGAGTGGACCACGGACAAGACGCACCTCGCCACCGTGCGCCTGCTCGCGGACCACACCTGGGAAGTGCTCGAATCCACGGCCGGTGCAACGGCTGCGCCTGCGACTGACACGTCCGGTGCCAGTGCCAGCCATTGAGTTTTCCCGCCGGCCTCACTACTCTCCCGCCCATGCCGATTTACGAGTTTCACTGCGACGGTTGCGACCAGGACAGCGAAGTGCTGGTGCGGTCCAGCCGTTGGGAGGGCACACCCTGCCCGCACTGCGGGTCGAAGAAGCTGGCCAAGAAGTTTTCCACCTTTGCCTCCAGCGTCGCGGGCGAAACTGCTCCGTCTTGTTCCGGCGTCCCGAAGTCGTGCGGTATGTGCGGCACGGGCAAGCCGCACTCGCACTGAGTTCAGGGCAGCTTCACGAAGCGTTCCCACGCCGCATTCCACGCCGCCTCGTCGCGCGGAGTGAACTGTTCCGGCGGAAAGGAAGCCGCAACGACCGCGCGTCCCGCCGCGAGCGAGGACAAATCCCCGAGCGCAATGGCCTGCACGAGGATGTTGCCAATGGCCGTGGCCTCGGCGGGGCCGGCCAGCGCGGGAATGCCGCAGGCGTTGGCGGTGAACTGGTTCAACAGCGCATTCTTGCTCCCGCCACCGACGATGTGCAGCCGTTCAATCTTTGCGCCGGAGAGTTCCTCCGCCTGCCGCAGCACGCGACGGTATTGCAACGCGAGGCTTTCGAGCGCGCAGCGGATGAACTGGCCCGGCGTCTCGGGCACGGGCTGGCGGGTCTCCCGGCAATATGCGGCGATGCGTTCCGGCATCGCGTCCGCCTGCGTGAAGCGGGCGTCGTCCGGATTGATGAGCGAGCGGAACGGCTCGGCCTCGGCGGCGAGTTGCGTGAGTGCGGCGTAGTCGAAGTCCCGGCCCGCGCGCGCCCAATCGCGCCGGCACTCCTGCACGAGCCAGAGGCCGACGATGTTCTTGAGCAGCCGCACCGTGCCAGCAAAGCCAATCTCGTTGGTGAAGTTCAGTTCGCGGCAACGGTCGGTGAGGATCGGTGCCCCGAGTTCCAGTCCGAGCAACGACCAGGTGCCCGAACTGAGATACGCCCAGTCCGGTGTAGCCGCCGACGTGAGGAGGCGGACTTCATCAGCGCCCTCGCCACTAGTCCGCCTCCTCACGTCGGCGGCTACTGGCACGCCGGCCACCGCTGCGCCCGTGTCATGCGTGCAGGTGGCGATGACCTCTACGTTCGTGCTCAAGCCGGTTTCCGCCGCGACCTCCGACTTCAAACACGCCAATCGCGTGCCCGGCTCGACGAGCGGTGGAAATTTGTCCGGCGTGATTCCGAGCGCGGCCAGCAGCGGCGCGGACCACGTCCGCGTGCGCGGGTTGAAGAGCTGCGTGGTGCTCGCCATCGAGATTTCCGCGCGCGCCACGCCACCGAGGAAATAGTTGAACGCGTCGCCGATGGGGACGATCCGCGCCGCCCGCGCGAGCCGGTCGGGCGACTCGGCGGCGAGGTGGTAAAGGTGGTTCATGGGCATGAACTGGATGCCCGTCTCGGCGAAGACCGCTTCCCAGGGCACTTTCGCAAAGAGCGCCTTCACGCCGCGTTCCGTGCGCGGATCGCGGTAGTGAAAGACCGGCGCGATGACTTCGCCGCGCGCGTCGAGCAGCACACAGTCCAGCCCCCACGAATCCACGCTGACGCTGGCGATGGTCAGGCCGCGCCCGGCCGCGAGCCGCAACCCCGCGCAGATTCCCGCCCACAACGCCGGCACATCCCAATGCCACGAGTTGCCTGTGCGGATCGGCGTGTTCGCGAAGCGGTGGATTTCCTCCAGCGCGAGCCGTCCTTCCGCGAGCGAGCCGAGCATCACGCGCCCGCTCTCCGCGCCGAGGTCAATGCCGAGATAGTTCCGTGTGCTCATGCGATGAATGTGCCGGGCCGGAGCGTCGGAACTTGGCCGGCGCGCGGCAACTCTGAACGCACGCAGCGATCCGTGCCGTGGCTCCGGGCACGGGCGTTCGTGAAAATAATTCCAAAAAGCAGTTGACGTAACCTTTGCTTTTCACTATTCGTCTCCACCCTTCGAGACGAAGGCATGCTGCGAATGAACAGACCGACATCACAATTGAAGAAACTGACCGCCGCCTCCGCGGCCCGCCGTCAGTGGGCGCGTTGTGAAGACGCGTTCAGCTTGGGGCGGATTCTCGGTCTCGCCGGCTATATGCCCAGCGTCCACCTGAATCCCCCAAGAGTAAGCAGGTAAAGAGAAGACCCGATTTTCACCACCCTGCTTACGACGAGTAAGCGGGGTTTTTTGTTTTGGCATGAGCATCTGAACCACGACAACGAAAGGCACGAGCACTGTGAGAGAGAAGAACGCGACATCTCAATGATGTCACCGACCGCAACCAGATGGCTGGCCGAGCCGCGCAAGCGAACGCCAGCACGTTCAACCCAGATTTTACAATCGAAGGGCTTCGCAAGAGGTGTGCCCTTAAACACCGAAACAGCCGCCGTGAATCCGCGGGCTGGGGCCGGGTAGGCCACCAGGAGGTGTTTGTTCTTTGTTGAAATGGCACGGGCCGGGAGCGCGCGAGCGTTCCCGGCCCGTTGCTTTTGCAGTGACAGGTGACGGGTGACAAGTGACAGGGGCGTCGGCAGCAACCCTGGCCACTTGCCACCTGTCACTTCCAGCGGTTGTGATTTAACAGCAGAATGGCTCCCCGCCACGGAGCATGTCCGGGTGCGATTCCCGGCGACCGCACCAATTCCACAGGCCGTGCGCCAGCTTGCGCGACCGAGTCTCCAAAACTCAGTTCGCCCGGGGCGGCACCGGGACGGCCTGCCATTTTTCAAAGTTACGGGTTTCGAGTTTTGAGTTTCGGGTTGCGCATGAGGCGACTTTTCCAACGCGAAGCTCCCAGCTCGGACCCCGAAACCAATCACGGGGTCGTGGCAGACAAGCAATGCACCTGCCCTGCAAGCAGGCTCATGTAGGAGCGTTACCTACCGACTCCACCATCCTTCGCTTGGAACCGCCTCACAGTTCGAAGCGAAGGATGGTGCCCTCCGAAGCGCCTTGGCGAAGGAGGGCTGTCCAACCCAGCGGTTCCAAGCTACGGATGGCGGGCCAATCCATGTTCTACACCTACGTCATCGAGAGCTTTAGCCACCCGGGCAAACGCTACATCGGTCATACCACCGATCTGCGTCAGCGGCTTGTTCAGCACAATGCCGGCCAGTGTCCACACACCGCGAAGTTCAGGCCGTGGAAGGTCAAATTCTACGCTGCCTTTGAGACTCTTGAGCAAGCCCAGCACTTTGAACGCTACCTCAAGAGCGGGTCAGGCCATGCCTTCGCCAATCGCCACATCTGGCAACCAGCGGTAACAGCCGAAAAGTGACTTCACTGCGGGGAACTCGACCAGTGCACAGAGGCGAGCCTCATAAACTCGTTCAGACGGGTGCGACTCCCGTCCCCGCTACCACTTTTCGTGCCGAGTGACAGGTGACCAGGCGCGCGTCCGAATGCGACGGACCACTTGTCACCTGCCACCTGCCACCTGTCACTTTTCTCCCTCTCCACAGCGGGACTGTTTCCAGGGTTGATGTCCCGCTTGCCTCAGTCCCGGCTCCGTCGCCCGACGGAGCCGGGCCTTCCTCAGCGCGTGGTGTAGCAGCAACATGCCCGGCTTGGGACCGGGTGACCGCAGGTGCAAGTCCTGCCGCGCTGACCATTTTGGGGAAGTTGAGGGTTGGTGGTTGAGAGTTGAGAGATGTTGCCGGGCCGCATCTCGCGTCTCTCAACCCTCAACCTTCAACTCTCAACCCCCATCCTTGCTCAGTGGGATAACAGTAGTCCGCCCGCCTGTTAAGCGGGACGGTGCTGGTGCGAATCCAGCCTGAGCAGCCATTTGCCCGGGTGGGCCGGTTTGCCGACAGAGACCTCGCACGGTCGAAGTAATGGTCGGAACCCGCGCCCTGTGCGACCGGGCGTCCGCTCGCGTAGCTCAATCACAGAGCGCGGCGCTTCTAACGCCGGAGATGAAGGTGAGACCCCTTCCGCGAGCACCAATTCCAACGCGGAACGCGAAATGCGGAACGCGGAATGAAGCGCGCGGCGCAGGCCGCCTTTCCGCACTCAGCATTCCCCATTCCGCATTTTCCCAGGGTGTAATGTCAGCAGCAGACGGCCTCGTTCGGAACGAGGAGGTCGCGGGTGCGAGTCCCGCCGCCCTGACCATTTCGGATGGTTGGCAGAGCAGCAATGCCCCGGTCCTGAAAACCGAGTGAGGCTTCGGCCTGCGTGGGTGCAACTCCTACACCATCCGCCAATTCCAACGCGGAACGCGGAATGCGGAACGCGGAAAAGCGGCGTGCGCCCGGCTTCATTCCGCGTTCCGCGTTCCGCGTTCCCCCGTCCCGTAGCTCAAGAGCAGAGCACCCGGCCGATAACCGGAAGACGCAGGAGCGTTACCTGCCGGGACGATCATTCTCGCGGAGCGGAGGGCTGGAGTGATGGAGCAATGGAGTCTTGGGCCGAGAGGGTCCGCGCATCACTCCACTACTCCACTACTCCATCACTCCGTTTCCGCCCCGACACCCGTTCCAAAACCACAAACCGAAAGGCACACCCATGAAGACCATCCTCCGTTTCCAGAGCCAGCTCCTCAACCGCCGCAGCTACAAGCCGGGCCGCCGCCTGCGCGTCGCCTTCCGGCCCACCCCGCGCCTCGTGCTCCCGATGACGGTCGCGACGCCGGTTCCGCCCCTGCTCGAACTCCACCCCATCAACGACTCCTGACCATGCAACCTGACCCCGCAACCAAACCAACCCGGCCGGTGCGTTCCGCACTCGCCGCCGGCCTGCGTGCCACCGCGCGCTTCTGCTGGGACTGCGCGTTCCCCTCGCCGGAGGCCAGCCGCCTGCCCGACGAATTCAGTCCGCGCCCGTCCCCCGAATCGCAGCGCCTGCACCACGCCAGCCATCTCTCGGAGCTGACGCGCAACTGGCCGCGCTGGCCAACCTGAAAACTGGAAGGAGCCGACGTGAGGAGGCTCACTTCAAACGCGGAGTGCGGAACTCGGAACGCGGAACAACCGTCAGCGCCTTCTCACGTCGGCTCCTACCGCCGCACGCTACTCCGCGAACTCCAGCCAGCCGAACTTCGCCGGCGTGTGTGCGGTGTTCGTCGCGGTCGGACTCCACGCGAGGAACGATTTGCTCGCGATGTCGTGGCGATAGAGGTTCAGCCGCCAGCGGACGCCGCCGGCGGGCTTGATGCCGCCGAGCGCTTTCAGCGGGATGCGCCACTCGCTGGTCCAGATTTTCGCCGTCTCGTCCACATGAACGACGGCTTCAAACTTGGAGTCCCACGCGAAGTCCTTCTTCGGCGGGTCAATGATGAGGTCGAGCCGCTCGCCTGTCGGGGCAACTTCGTATTCGGTGTAGGTCCCGATTTTCGCCGGGTCGCTGCCGATGAACGCCTCGACCACGTCGCGGTCCCACAGGCCGATGCGCTCCTTCGTCACGTCCGCCGGGAGGAACTGCGTGAGCTTCGTGAACGGCGCACGGTAGCCGATGTAGAGAAACTCGTCCGACCACAGCAGCCGCGCCTCGGTGGCGATGGCCGGCCGCGCCGCGCCGCTAACCAACGTATATTCCAGCCGCGCGACCTGTGCCTTCGCCCACGCTGGGTTCGTCAGCTTGCCGTCCGGCTTGAAGTCCGCGCCCAGCCGCGCGGCCTTCACCACCGGCAAGGGCAGCGAGCGCACGAGCAGCTTGCGTGCGTTGTCGAAATAGATTTTGCGCAGCACCTCGGCGGGCAGGCCGATGCTGCTGATGTTCCAGTCGCCCTGAATCGGCGTCATGTGCGGCCAGTCGCGGTCGTTGGTCTCCAGCCAGCGCCAGTGCTTGCTGAAGAACGTCTGCGCGTCCGCGTCGGTCGGCGGCGGCTCGTTGCCGCTGCTGCCGAGGATGAGCCGGTCATACACCTGGAAATCCGTGGCGAAGACAATGCGGTCCTGATGCTTCGTGAAGAGCCGCCGCACTTGCTCCGGGTCGTGCCGGCCCACTTCGGGGATGCGCGCCGCGAGGTCGGCCATCATGTTCGGGCGGCGGTCCAGCGCGCGCTCCACCCAGTCGAGATCCTCCGCGTTGTTCGCGAAGTGGACGCACACGAACGTCGTCTTCGGATGCCGCTCGATGACGCGGTCGAGCGACGCCAGGATTTCCTCGCGCGCGGGGAACTTCGCCTTGTCGCCGAACCACCACGACTTGTGGTCCTTCAGCTCCTTCCAGCGTTCGTTCTTGTCATCGTAAGGCCGCCAGAACGCACGCGGGTCGGCGACGTGGATGCTCACGGGCAGGCCCAGCTCGCCGCAACGCTTCCACACTGGGTCGAGCTGCGGGTCGTCTACGCCGATGAGCCGGTTGTCCTTGTCGCGCAGATAGAGGCCGAGGCGCTTGTATTCCTTGAGGCCCGCCGCGCCGAGGCGATGCGCGGCCTCGACCTGCTTCACCGCGCGCGCGGACCAGTCCGGCTCGCCCCAGCCGGCGTAGTCGAGGTTGAAGTAGAGCACGAAGCGCCCCGGCGCGAGCGTGTCGGCGAGGCGCTTGTTCCGCTCGAACGCGGAAGTCCTGCCCGCCGCCGCCGTGACCGTGCCGCCGCTCAAGTTCGCCGCCACGCCGATGCCCGCCGCGTCCATGATGCGCACCGCCCGCGCGACGTGCTGCGTGGTGGAGTTGACGTGCTGGTGCAGGTCAATCAGCCGCCGCTCCGCGCGCCACGGCTCCGAGGGCAGCGACGCGGCGGCGTGGGAAACGCAGGCGGCAAAAGCGGGCAGCAGCAACGCAAGACGAGATTTCATGGCAGCGCGCGGAGTTAAGCCGCTCCCCGCGCGCCACGCAACGCTGGATGGTGTAGTCAGTCTGCACGCCGGTCTGAAAAGCCGGAGGTGTTCGTGCAATCCGAACTCCAGCGGCCACTTTCCCGAAGTTGAGAGCTGGCGAGTTGAGTGTTGAGAGTGAGTGGGTGGGCTTCGTTTCGCGCCTCTCAACTCTCAACTCACGCACTCTCAACTATACTCCCTCCGTGAATGCAAAGCAGCCCGAGCGCCCGCCCTTTCAAGGCGGCCCTAGCCGGTGCGAGTCCGGCCACGGAGACCATTTCCCAAATGCGGAATTGAGAGTGCGGAATGCGGAGTGGCGAACCAAACGCAGCGGTCTTCATTCCAGATTCCAAACTCCGCATTCCGCATTTCGCAGGCTCTCAAGGTGTAAGCAGTTCTGCACGCCGCTTTGCGAAGGCGGAGGCTCGTGGTGCAAGTCCACGTGAGAGCGCCACTTCAAATGCGGAATGGCGAGTGCGGAATGCGGAATCAGGAGGCGTGCGCGCGCTCCATTCCGCATTCCGAATTCCGCACTCCGCATTTCTGCCGTTGGTCATGGTGTAAGAGCAGCATTCCGCCCTGTGACGGCGGCAGTGCGGGTGCGAGTCCCGCTGGCCAACCCAATTTCAGGCGTGCCGGTCTCCGACCCGGCGCGTTCATCACCCAACTCAACCCGCCGGTGCGGAGACCGGCATCCCTTCCCATGAGAACTGACATGCACAAGGTCGTTGTCGAACGCCCGCGCGGCGGGCAGGGCTGGGCGAAGAAGTTCCCCCGCCCGCAGGTGCCCTTCGACGACCTGCCGAAATATCAAGGCATCAAGCGCCCGCACGAGCATCGCAAGTGGTTCACCGACGTGCTCGGCCCGCTGCGCCGCTGGCTGCGCTCGCAGGTGGGCCGTCCGTGGGATGACGTTTATTCCGAGGCCTGCGCCGTCATCAAGCCCGACAGCGTGGTTCGCGCGCACATCAAGACGCATCTGCTGGAGTTCGTGGAGCAGGACACGTTCATGCGGGCCGGCGAAGTCTGGTGCTTCCGCCCCTACGCTTGGCAGGGTGGAAACGAGCTTCCCATCCGTGAACTGAACGGCCACTGGCAGCCGTTCTATGTGCATCCCGAATCCGGGCAGCTTCGCGAAATCCCGGCCAAGCCCCGTAGTCGTTGGCGCGACAAGCCGGCCGATGAACTGGCCCGCGTGCAGCGGTGGCTGGACGACACCACGCTGATTCGCCGGATGAACGGCAGTTGGTTTGAGTGTCGCATGGAGGCCATTCCGTCGGGCGCATCGCATGAGTCTGGCCCCTGCTTGTTTGACCTCAACACACACCGTCTGCTGTCGCGCGAGGATGCCATGTGCTTCTACGGCCGGGCTGCCCGCTGCGTCGCCAAGCGCCAGTTCGCCCGCCGCGAGCTTCGCCGCCACGGCCTCGTGAACGCGCCCGTCGGCGCGCAGCCTTCGTCGCATTCTCGATTGAGTGCGTCGCGGGCTGCGCGCCGCTGAAGACTGGAAAGACCGTCGCCGCACCGGAAGCGAAAGACGCCACGGAGTAACACGCGCGGGCGGGTGCAAGCGCATCCGCCCGCGCCCCTTAGATTGGAACGTCCCGTTGGCCGAGCAGCCAGGCGGCGGTTTGCAGAACCGCAGAGGCAGGTGCGACTCCTGCACGGGACTCCAGTTTCTCCCCCATTCCGGGAATCTCCAAACCTTAACCAAACAGGAGGAACTTATGGGCATGTTTGACTACCTCAAGTGCGAATACCCGCTGCCGCTCCCGCCGCGACAGGGCGAACTGGCCAGGCGCGATTGGCGCGCGTGCGACTTCCAGACCAAGAGCCTCGAATGCTTGATGGACCGATACTGCATCCGCGAGGAAGGCACGCTTTGGCAGCAGTCGTATGCCTGGGGCCAGACCAAGAAGGGGCGACCACGCCGCGAGGCCGCCGGCTGGCAGGCGAAAAGCGCGTTCACCGGCACCATCGAGTTCGGCAATTTCATCTGCAAACAGCGCGCCGATTACAGCGTGGATTGGCTGGCGACCTTCGTCGCTGGAAAGCTGACCGAGCTAGTTCTGCTGCGCTGGGAAGAACTCGACAACCGGCAGCGGTTGGAGAACGAAGCCGAGTGGAAGCGGGAGGCGGAAGCGCGTGAGCGATTCCTCGCGAGCTGGGTGGGGCGAATGCTCTATCCGGCCTATGCGTGGCTGGTGCATGGCTGCCTCGGCACGGTCCCAGTCAAAGCTCTCGATTGGCTCGGGCGTGCCTGCGCCGGCACGGGCCGGGCACTCCGTCGGGTCAGTGATCGCCTTGCCCCACACGGCGACCCCATTCGCGACGAACGACGGCAGCGCGCGTGGGAGAAATGGAGCACGGAGTGGTTTGATGAGGAGTGAAGTCTTGAGCACGGCCGCCGACATCACTCGGCTTCGAGCACGTCTATCTGCTCATGCCGAGCGATGCTCGGCGCTCCCTCGAACTAACAGTTTCTGCTCCGCGACTGCTACTGAGATTGAGTTCAGGCAAGATGCGCTGACCTACTTGATGGCCATTTCAGCGTTGAGCGCGGCCCTTTCGCGGCGCACGATGCGGGCACCATCAACCACCGGAGCGCGCCATGATTATTCCGCCCACTTGGAACCTGCCCGAAACCATCCGCACCCGTCTCGGCACGTCCACTTACGGACGCCAGCGGGCCATCGTCGAGGAGGGGCACCTGCTGCTCGTGCTGCACAAGCCGCCCGGCCCCGACGACGCGAAGCGCGAGGGCGTGCTGTTCTGGCGCAGCCCCGGCGGCGAGTGGCAGTGCAACCGCGGCGGCCCCGGCGTGGGCGGCGTGAAGCGCCATGTGCTGGCCTACGCGGAAGTGGAGGCCAAGCTCACGGCGGACTTCGAGCAGGCCACGACGCTCGACCAGTTGTTCGACCTGCTGGCCGCGCTCACGCCGATGGTGCGGGCGTCGCGGAACCAGCACGCCGCGTTGCAGGCCGCGCGCGAGGCGGTCAAGACGGAGACGACGCTCGTCGAGCTGCGCGACCAGTCCTACGAGGTCGAGCGCAACCTCGAGGTGCTGCTGGAGGACACGCGCAACGCGGTCAGCTACCGCACGGCCCGCGAGGCGGAGGAGCAGGCGCGCGTGAGCCGCGCCGCGCTGCACGCCAGCCACCGGCTCAACACGCTCGCGGCGTGGTTCTTCCCGCTCACGGCCATCACGAGCCTGTTCGGGATGAATTTCGCGCACGGACTGGACGCGCGCAGCCCGGCGCTGTTCTGGGGCATCTTCGTGGTCGGCGTGGCGCTGGGCTTCGGGATGAAGGGTTGGGTCGTCGCCCATCCGAAGGAGGACGACGCCAAGCACCACGCCTGAGCCGCGCGGCTCACGGCGGCTGGTTCCCCGACACGTAGGAGAAGCCCATGCGCGGCACGCCGTCGTGCCGGTCCACGTCGGCGAA
>Ga0169931_10004166_pt1 | contig 22595 bp, 24 predicted proteins | sample Kivu_15m_20L_FD_129675 | JGI IMG/M metagenome (GOLD analysis project Ga0169931, IMG submission 129675) | Freshwater microbial communities from Lake Kivu, Western Province, Rwanda to study Microbial Dark Matter (Phase II) - Kivu_15m_20L... | ecosystem: Environmental > Aquatic > Freshwater > Lake...
AGTACGTCATGAGGGCCCCCCGAGGCAAATCGCCCCTAGGCCAGGCGGATCCCGCCGATCGTGCGCTTCCCTCGACGCAGGACCAGCCAGCTGCCGTGGACCAGATCCCCCACCGCCGGCCGATGGCCCGGGTCTTCGACGCGGACGTTGTTCACGTAGGCACCGCCCTCGTTCACCGCACGGCGCGCGGCCCCCTTGGAGTCGACCAGTCCGGCCCGGACGAAGAGCTCGTCGATCGTGGGAAGCAGACCGCCCTGGACTTCGGACGCCGACACCTCTCCATGCGGTGCCTCCGACAACGCCGCGGTCAAGGTCGATTCCGGGATAGTGCTCAGATCGCCCTGACCGAACAACACCCGACTAGCCTCGTCGGCCGCCTGCCGCTCGTGCACCCCGTGCACGAGATCGGTCAACTCCACGGCGAGTGCACGCTGGGCCGCCCGTTCGTGCGGCCGATCCGCGGTGGCTACCAGGAGCGCATCGACGTCATCCCGGGTGCGGAAGGAATACGTGCGCAGCAGCGTCGGCACGTCACGGTCGTCAGCATTGAGCCAGAACTGGAAGAAGGCGTACGGGCTGGTGAGCGCGGGATCGAGCCACACCGTCCCCGACTCGGTCTTCCCGAACTTCGTGCCATCTGCTTTCGTCAGTAACGGGGTGGTGAGGGCATGCGCGTGCGCGCCCTCCACTCGACGGATGAGATCTACACCCGCCGTGATGTTGCCCCACTGATCCGAGCCCCCGGTCTGCAGGATGCAGTCGTACCGGCGATACAACTCGAGGAAATCGAAGGACTGCAACAGCTGGTAGCTGAATTCGGTGTAACTGATGCCGTCCTTGGCCAATCGCGCGGCGACTGCTTCCCGATCGAGCATCCGGTTCACGCTGAAGTGCTTGCCGATATCCCGAAGGAACTCGAGCACGCTCACACCTTCGGTCCAGTCGTAGTTGTTGACCATCACGGCAGCGTTCGCCCCGCTGAAGTCGTAGTAGCGCTCGAGTTGGCCGCGGATACGAGCAACCCACTCCTCGACTACGTCGCGGGGATTGAGACTGCGCTCCCCCGACGCCTTGGGGTCACCGATGAGACCGGTTGCGCCTCCGACCAATGCCAGGGGCCGATGGCCGTGCAATTGAAAGCGGCGGATCGTCAGGATCTGGGCAAGGTTGCCCAGATGCAGGCTCGGGGCTGTGGGATCGAACCCGCAATACAGCGTGATCGATCCGCCCGTGACCGCTCGGAGTGCATCGAGGTCGGTGCTCTGGGCGATCAGTTCCCGCCACTCGAGTTCCTCGATGATCCCGGTCACCCGGGCATTCTTGCCCATGCCCGCACGTGGACGCTGGCATCATGCGCGCGTGGCGTACTCCCGGGTGAAGATGCAGGCGGCTGCCGATTACATCGTGGCGGCCGATTCCGCATTCGCCTCGATCATCGGTGACTCGCCTCTCTGCACGATCGGGAAAGGGTCCCGAGCCCAGGTCAGCCCATTCCACTCCCTCGTGGGCTCTGTGATCGCCCAACAGTTGTCCGTGAAGGCCGCCGACACGATCACCGCGCGCGTCGTGGACAACCTGGGAGAGGTGACACCTCGGCGGATCGTGGACGTGGATGAGTCGGATCTCCGCGCGGCCGGTCTGTCCGGCGCTAAGACCCGGACCATCAAGGGGCTCGCCCACGCCGTGCACGAGGGAGTCCTCGATCTTGAGAAGACGCTCACCCACCCGGAGGACTCGACGATTGTCGCGGAGCTCACAAAGTTGTGGGGTATCGGTCGCTGGACCGCGGAGATGTTCCTGATGTTCACCATGCATCGCCTTGATGTCTGGCCCACCGGAGACCTCGCGATGCGCAAGGGCTGGAACATCGTCCACGGCGTCGCGGGTGACATCGATCCGCAGCTCCTCGAGCCACTCGGAGAACCTCTGCGTCCGTACCGCAGCGTCGCTGCGTGGTACTGCTGGCGCGCGGTCGAGGGCGGTAGCTCTAGCTGGTAATCCGCTCTCCGATACGCCAGATCACTACGGCGATCACCGCGCCCGCTGCATTCGCGCCGATATCCGTGAATGAGCCGGAGCGATCCGAGGTGAGCAGCTGCAGGATCTCCATCACCATTCCGATTGCCACGGCCACGGCACCGCTCACCAGGAGTCGGGGCTGTCGTTGGGATGCGAGCAGTAGCAACGTGAGCCCGAGATACCCGGCAACGTGCACCAAGACATCGCCGAATGTGAATGCCCCGCGCACCGAATCCTGTGGGGCGAGTGATCCCCAGGTGAGCACGAGCAACCACAGGGCTGCGGCACCACGCGGGAGGAGATAGCGCCAGGCGCTCATGCCCAGCGACGCCGCTCCTGGGCGATGCGTGCGTCGAGCTCGTCGAGTTGTTCTGCGACGCGCACCGGTGCCGTTCCCCCACGCGCATCACGTGCGCCCATCGACCCCTCGATACTCAACACGCTGCGCACCTCGGCACTGAGTGCAGGATCGATATCGGTCAGCTCCGCGTCGGTGAGGTCCCAGAGTTCGACGCCGCGGGACTCGGCTGCGCGCACGCACTCCCCTGCGATCTCATGCGCCCTCCGGAACGGCACCCCGGCTCGCACCAGCCATTCCGCGATATCCGTGGCGAGCGCGAATCCCTCGGGGGCTGACGCAGCCATCCGAGCGGTGTCGAACCGCAGAGTGCTGATCATCCCGGTCATCGCAGGAAGGACCAGCAGCAGTTGATCAACGGTGTCGAATGCCGGTTCCTTGTCTTCCTGGAGATCCCGGTTGTAGCCGAACGGCATGCCCTTCAAGGTCGCGAGCAGACCGGTCAGGTTCCCGATCAAGCGTCCGGCCTTGCCACGAGCGAGTTCAGCAACGTCGGGATTCTTCTTCTGGGGCATGATCGACGAGCCCGTGGACCACTCGTCGTCGAGCTGCGCCCAGCCGAATTCCCGGGATGCCATCACGATCACCTCTTCGCCGATCCGCGACAGGTGGACCCCGATCATGGCCCCGATGAAGCAGAACTCGGCAACCCAGTCCCGGTCGCTCGTGGCGTCAATGGAGTTGCTCAGGGCCGCATCGAATCCCAGATCGCGTGCAACAGCTTCCGGATCGAGGTCCAGGGACGAGCCTGCGAGGGCGCCCGCCCCGAGTGGGGAGACCGATGCGCGCCTCCGCCAATCGACCAGACGATCGACATCCCGCAGCAGTGCGTGCGCGTGCTTGGCCAGTTCGTGTCCGAAGGAGACCGGCTGCGCATGCTGCAGATGGGTGAACCCGGGCGATGCGGTGTCCACGTGGGCGCGCGCCTGACCCTGGATGGCCGCGATGAGATCCAGGGTCGCCACGGCGATCGCCTGCGCGGCATCCCGGAGGAAGAGCCGGAAGTCGGTGGCGACCTGATCATTGCGACTACGCCCTGCACGCAACTTGCCGCCGAGGTCACCCAGACGCTCGACGAGCAACCGCTCGATGGCCGTGTGCACGTCTTCATCCGCCGCGGCAGGCTGGATCGCTCCCGCCGCAACACCCGATGCGACCTCGTCGATGGCCGCATCCACGTGCGCAAGCTCCTCCGCGCTCAGCAATCCGGCTGCGGCCAGCACGCGTGCGTGCGCACGGGTCTGTTGCAGGTCATGCGGCGCGAGCCGCCAATCGAAATGCACGGAACGGCTCAGCGCTGCCATCGCATCCGATGGACCGCTGGCGAACCGGCCACCCCACAGCCGCAGGGTCTCCTCGGTCATCCCGACCTCCCTGAGCGGCCTGTACTCATGGAGACCAGTGTGTCGCAGAGTGCGACCGCATCCTTCGCCGTGCGCATGACGATGATGATCGTGTCGTCGCCGGCAACAGTCCCCACGGTGTCGAATGCGGGATTGCGATCCAGATGGCCCGCCAGATATTGCGCGGCACCGGGCGGGGTGCGCACAACCGCGATGTTCCCGGCGGCCTCCGCACGTAGCAGTGTGTCGGTCACGATGCGCTGCAGCGAGTGATCCTCACGCGGCAGGGATGTATCGATCGCGGCCCGCGATGGAACGGTGTAACGCACCTCGCCGCTGGCCAGATGCTCCTTCACCGCGCCCAACGCATCCAGATCCCGCGACAGGGTCGCCTGGGTGACGTGGATCCCTTCGTCGTCGAGGAGTCGACCGAGATCCTCCTGCGAGGCGATCGGTCGCGCGCTCACGAGGGCGGCGATCCGGGCTCGCCGGGCGGCCATCGATATCGGCACCGAGCGCGTCTTCACACCGACCTCCCCCACGCCTCGATAGCGGTGTCGATATCCGCGTCGGCGATAGTCAGCGCAGGAGCCATCCGGATCGCCGTGGGCGATACCGGGTTGGCCAGAACACCGTTCGAGCGCAGGGCTGCCTCCACATCGGCCGCGGGTGCGTCAAGGAGCACTGCCGCACGCAGGAGTCCGCGCCCCCGCACCTCACTCACAGCCGCATCGGCCACCTTCATGACACCCTGAGCCAAGCGCTCCCCGGCTTCCTGCGCGCGAAGGAGCAATCCATCGGCCTCGATGGCGTCGATCACTGCGAGCGCAGCACGCGCACTGATGGGGTTACCGCCGAAGGTGGAACCGTGCATTCCGGGAGCGAAGAGCGATGCCGCAGCACCGACTCCGATCACCGCCCCCATCGGGATCCCACCGGCAAGCCCCTTGGCAAGGGTGACGACGTCGGGGGTGATGCCCTCCCACTGATACCCGAACCATTGTCCGGTGCGACCCATGCCGGTTTGCACTTCGTCGAGAACAAGGAGGGCACCGGCGCGCTCGGTGACCTCACGCGCCGTGCGCAGGTACCCCTCGGGCGGAACGATCACGCCTCCCTCACCCTGGATCGGTTCGAGGAACACCGCAGCTGTGTGCTCACTCACGGCAGCGGTGAGTGCATCGGCGTCACCGAACGGGACCACGTGCACGTCGCCCGGGAGGGGTCGGAACGGGTCGGCCTTGCCCGGCTGCGCGGTGAGCGCGAGTGCGCCCATGGTCCGTCCGTGGAAGGAACCGGCAGCCACGACCACGTTCGTTCGTCCAGTCAAGCGGGACATCTTGAAGGCGGCTTCATTCGCTTCGGCACCGGAGTTGCAGAAGAACACGCGCGCCGTGCCATGACCCACGAGCTCGATGAGGCGCTCCGCGAGCGCGATCCCCGGCTCGGTGGCATACAGATTGCTGACGTGACCGATGGTCGACCACTGTTCGGTCATCGCGGCAAGAACGCGAGGATCACCGTGCCCCAGCGCGTTCACCGCGATGCCAGCAATCAGGTCGACGTACTCCACCCCATCGGTATCCCATACACGCGAGCCCGCACCGCGCGCGAGCATCACCTTCGGGGTGCCGTAGTTGTCCATCATCGCCTCGGTCCAGCGGTCCTGCCAGGTCACGACGCCACCCCATCGGGGAGCACGAGCGTTCCCACGCCTCGGTCGGTGAAGATCTCGACGAGGAGACCATGGGGAACCCGGCCGTCGATGATGTGCGCCCGGGGAACACCCGCCTCGACTGCGCGGAGGCACGCTTCCATCTTCGGCACCATTCCTGCCGAGAGGGACGGCAGCAGAGACCGAAGCTCGTCGACCGTGATCGACGCGACGACCTCGTCACTGGCCGGCCAATCGCGATAGAGACCCTCCACGTCGGTGAGGACCACAAGCTTGCCGGCCGACAGTGCCGCAGCAATCGCCGCTGCGCCGGTGTCCGCGTTCACGTTGAGAAGCTCCCCGTCGGTGCTGCGCGCGACGGTCGAGATCACCGGAATCTCCCCGGCTTCCAGGACAGCCTCGATGTGCGCGTTGTCGACAACGGTGATGTCACCCACGAGGCCGACGTCGACGTCCTCCCCGTCGACGATGGCCATGCGCTTCTCACCCACGAGCAGGCCGCTGTCGACGGACAGTCCGACCGCAGGGACTCCGTGAGCGCTGATGGATCCCACGAGTCCGGCCTGCACCTCGTCGACCAGGACATCCCGCACCACCTGCATCACCTCAGGGGTGGTGACGCGCAAGCCGCCGCGGAACTCGGAAGCGATGCCTTTCTCTTCGAGACGTGCATTGATCTGCGGACCACCACCGTGCACGACCACGGGCCGGAGTCCGGCAAGGCGCAGGAAGACGATGTCCGCCGCGAATGCGTCGGTGAGTGCATCATCGACCATCGCGTGGCCACCGAACTTCACCACGACCGTGCTCCCGTGAAAGCGCTGCAACCACGGAACTGCCTCGGCCAGCACTGCAGCCTGCTCGCGCGCGCGATCGAGAGTGGTCATGTCGCGTACGCCGAGTTCCCGTGGACGTACTCGGCCGTGAGATCGTTGGTCAGCACCGTGGCCTCCGACACTCCCGCACCGAGGTCGACGTCGATCCGCACCTTCCGCCCGGACATGTCGACGAGTTCACGGGACTCCCCCACGCCGCCCCGGCGACACACCCATACCCCATTGATGGCGACATCGACCTGATCCGACTCGAACACAGCACTGGTGGTGCCGAGGGCGGAGAGGATGCGACCCCAATTGGGGTCCTCCCCGTGGATTGCGCACTTGAGCAGGTTGCTGCGCGAGATTGCACGCGCAGCCTGGAGAGCATCGGCCTCCGACGCCGCTGCCCGAACCGTGATCTCGATGTCCTTGGACGCCCCCTCGGCATCCGCGATGAGCTGACGAGCGAGATCCGCGCAGACCTCCGTGACCGCGTCGGTGAACGACGCAGGATCGGGGCTGACTCCGGATGCGCCGCTCGCCATCAGCAGCACGGTGTCGTTGGTGCTCATGCAGCCGTCTGAGTCGATGCGGTCGAACGTGAGCGAACTCGCCACACGCACTGCTGTATCGGCAAGGTCGACATCGACCACCGCATCCGTCGTCACTACGACCAACATCGTTGCGAGAGCCGGTGCCAGCATCCCGGCTCCCTTGGCCATGCCGGAGACGGTGTGGCCACCGGTGGTCACCTGCGCTGTCTTGGGCACCGAGTCCGTCGTCATGATCGCCCGGGCTGCGTCGGGACCACCGGTGCCCGAGAGTCCCACCACTGCGGCATCGATGCCCGCCCGGACACGGTCCATCGGAAGGAGTTCTCCGATCAGTCCCGTCGAGCAGACGATGACGTCTCCCGCACCGATCTCCAGACCGCTGGCGCGGAGAGACTCCGCCGTGCGCTCGGCCATCTCGTGGGCATCAGCGAAACCCTGGGGTCCGGTGCACGCATTCGCGCCGCCGGAATTCAGGATCACTGCGCGCGCAGAGCCGTCGGAGATCGCCCGGCGTGACCACAGCACGGGTGCGGCGGGGAATCTGTTCGAGGTGAAGACCGCGGCGGCCACGTCGAGGGGTCCGTCATTGACGACGAGGGCGACGTCTGGATTACCCGACGCCTTGATCCCGGCTGCGAGACCCGCTGCACGGAACCCCTTCGCGGCTGTCACGCTCATGGTGCGACTCCGATCGCATCCAAGCCCGCGCCCTCATCGAAGCCGAACATGAGGTTCGCGTTCTGGATCGCCTGGCCCGCTGCTCCCTTGCCGAGGTTGTCGATTGCGGCGACGACGATCACGCGACCCACGTGCTCATCGACCGCGATCTGCAGATGTGCGGCATTGGTGCCGAACACCGCGGAGGTCTGCGGCCACTGGCCTGGGGGCAGGACAGTCACGAACGGCTCATTCCGGTAGGTCGCGACGAGGAGTGCACGGACATCGGGTGAGCCCACGATCGGCGCGGTGCAGGTGGCGACGATCCCCCGCGGCATGGGTGCCAGCAGCGGGGTGAACGACAGGTGCACCGAAGCGCCACCGGCAGCCCGGGAGATGCTCTGCTCCATCTCCGGGGTGTGCTGGTGCACGCCACCGACCTTGTACGCGGACATGGATCCCATGACGTTGCTGGCGAGCAACGCGTCCGAGGCCTTGCGACCCGCACCCGTGGTTCCCGATGCCGCGACGACCACGATGTCGGTCAGGTCGATCACCGATGCGAGCGGCGCGAGGGCGAGTGCCACCGCTGTGGGGTAGCACCCGGGATTCGCGATGCGATCGGCCCCCGCGATCGCCGACCGCGCACCGGCGAGTTCGGGAAGTCCGTAGGTCCAGGTGCCGGCGTGCGTTCCGCCGTAGAACCTCTCCCATGCACCGGCATCCGCGAGGCGGAAGTCCGCGCCGAGGTCCACGATGCGCGTGCTCGCGGGCAGTGCCGCCGCGAGCGCGGCGGACTCACCATGCGGCAGGGCCAGGAATACCACATCCGCATCGCCGAGGACCCGGGCGCTGGCCTGCTCGAGGATGAGTCCGGCCCAGGAGGTGCCGGCGAACCCCGAGTGCACAACACCGAGGGTCTCCCCCGCGCGACCCGCAGCGCAGGCGGCGACGAGGTCGAAGTGCGGGTGCTGGGCCAGGTAGCGCAGCAGTTCCCCACCGGCATAGCCCGAGGCACCTGCCACCGCCACTGACGTCATACGTGAATTATACGCATATTCACATATCTAGCGCAGGCGGGCCCCCAGGCCGGCAGCGGCATCGATCGCGCCCTGGCGCGCGCGGGTGATCTCCTCGGCCTCGAGGGTGCGGTCGGACGCTCGGAAACGCAGCGCGAACGCCACCGATTTGTGGCCCGCGGGGATTTGGTCGCCACGGTAGATGTCGAACACCGTGATCTCCTCGAGCAACTCCCCCGCGCCGGTCCGCACGGCATCCTCGAGCGCGGCGACAGAAACCTCCTCGGCGACAACCAGAGCGAGGTCCTCCTTGGCCACCGGGTGCGTGCTGAAGATCGGAGCCGGGCGCGTAGCAGGACTCGCAGCGATGACTGCGTCAAGGTCGAGCTCCATCGCGCACGTGCCACGGGTGAGTCCGAGGGATTCCACGACGGAGGGATGCAGCTCACCGGCGTATCCGATGACACTGCCGTCGACAGTGATGGCGGCACAGCGCCCCGGATGGAAGGGCGCATCGGTTGCTTGATCCGCGCGAGCGTGGAGTCCGCACGTCTCCAGGACACTCAGCGCACCGGCGACCGCATCCGCCCACGTGTACGGCTGAGCCGATCCCCACCAACCCTTGGGTGTACGCATGCCCGACCACGCTGCGGCGACATGTGTTGGCTGCTGGGGCAGCAATTCTTCGAGAGAGGCCCACTCCGCATCTGTGGGTCGTGCGGTCACTCCCGGACGCGGCGCATCGTGCGCACCGGCGGACCCCAGGAACACCGATCCGATCTCGAAGATCGCGATGTCGGTGAGACCACGGCCGACGTTGCGCTGGGCGGCGGCGAGCAGGGTCGGGAGGATCGCTCCGCGCAGAGCGGGCTGCTCCTCCGAGAGCGGGTTTGCCAGCCGCGGGGTCACACGGCGCGGGTCGTCGGGTGGCAGACGCAGGGCATCGATGTCCGACTCTCCGACGAACGGGTAGGTCAGTACTTCCACCAGGCCACGTGCAGCGAGCGTTGTGCCCACGCGACGGCGCAGACGCTGCGCGTGGGTGAGACCGTGCCCGGCGGGTGCGGTGGGCAACGTGGAGGGCAGGTGCTCGTATCCGACGACACGCACGACCTCTTCGACGAGGTCGGAGGGCTCGCGCAGGTCCGGTCGCCATGTGGGTGGCGTCACCGTGAGGATGTCACCGCCGGTGACATCGCATCCGACAGCCTGCAGGATCGATGTGCTGGTGGAGCGTTCGATCGGCATGCCGGCCACCTGCGCGGGCAGATCCGCCGCCATCTCGATGGTGGCCACGTCCATCGGCGCTTCCACGGCCGTCATTCCCTGGTAACGCCCACCCGCGAGCTCGACGAGGAGTTCGGCGGCTCGCGCCGATGCGATGGGGGCAAGCACTCGGTCGATGCCGCGTTCGAAGCGACGGCTGGCTTCACTGGAAAGACGGTGTCGGCGCCCCATGCGGGCGATGACCGGTGATGCGAAGTACGCCGCCTCGAGAGCGATGTTGCGCGAGGTGTCGCCGATCTCCGTGTGCGCACCGCCCATCACTCCGGCAAGGCCGATCGCTCCCCTGTCGTCGCGGATGGTGAGGTCATCGGCGGACAAGGTCCGATCGACGTGGTCGATGGTGTCCAGATGCTCACCCTGTACCGCACGGCCCACGCGAATGGGTCCCTGCAGGGCATCGAGGTCGAAGGCATGCAACGGCTGGCCGAGTTCGAGCATGACGTAGTTGGTGACGTCGACGGCGAAGGACACCGAGCGCATCCCGCAATCACGCAACCGGTTCACCATCCACTGCGGTGTGGGCACGGCGGGATCCAGCCCCGTGACGGTGCGCAGGGTGAACAGCGGGCACGCCTCGAGATCGTCGGAGGCGCACGGGTGTGGTGCCCGATCGCCGGCGGGAGCAGGCAGGGTCTCGATGCGGTGGGCCGGATCGGTGAAATGCACGCCGTAGGCGATTGCCACCTCACGCGCGATTCCGCGCGCGGACAGCGCGTATCCGCGGTCCGGGGTAATGGCGATATCCAGGACCTCATCCCCCACGCCGAGGACAGGTGCGGCATCTGCTCCGGGATTCGCAGTGCCCGAAGGCAGCACGATGATCCCACCGTGATCGTCACCGAGCCCCAATTCGCGCTCGGAGCAGATCATCCCGTCAGAGACGTGTCCGTACGTCTCGCGTGAGGTGATGGTGAAGTCCCCGGGAAGGGTGGTCCCCGGCGGTGCCACGACGACGAGGTCCCCCACGGCGAAGTTGCGCGCGCCGCAGATGATCCCGCGGGGTGATGCCTCGCCCACATCCACCTGACACCAGCGGATCGGCTTCTTGAACTCGGTCAGCTCCTCGATCTCGAGCACACGTCCGATCACGATGGGTCCGCGTAACCCCTCACCGACCGTGTCGACGGTCTCGACCTCCAGGCCGGCGTTGATCAACCGGTGCGCAATGTCGCGACCGGACTGATCAGCGGGGACGGTGACGAGTTCGCGGATCCAGGAGACGGGGATGCGCATCAGGCCTCCACCCCGAATGCCCGGGTGAACCGCACATCCCCCTCGACCATGTCCCGCATGTCGGTGACGCCGTTGCGGAACATCAGCGTGCGCTCGATACCCATGCCGAAGGCGAAACCGCGGTAGGTCTCGGTGTCGATGCCGACGGCACGCAGCACGCGCGGGTTGACCATTCCGCAGCCGCCCCACTCGATCCATCCCTCACTGCCACACGTGCGGCAGGGACGATCGGGGTTGTCCACCGATGCGCCGTGGCAGACGAAGCACTCGAGATCCACCTCGGCGCTCGGTTCCGTGAACGGGAAGTACGAGGGACGCAGACGTGTGTTGACCCCTTCCCCGAACATCTGACGAGCGAGGTGATCCAACGTTCCCTTCAGGTCCGCCATCGTCAGGCCGACGTCGACGGCCAGCCCTTCGATCTGGTGGAAGACCGGCGTATGCGTGGCGTCAAGCTCATCGGTGCGGAAGACCCGACCCGGAGCCACGACGTAGATGGGCAGTGGGCGTTCGAGCATCGCACGGATCTGAATGGGCGAGGTCTGCGTACGCAACACCACACCACTGTCCGGTGACTCGACATAGAAGGTGTCCTGCATGGTGCGAGCAGGATGGTCCGGCGGAACGTTCAATGCGTCGAAGTTCGCCCACTCGGCCTCGGCCTCAGGACCCTCGGCGATGTCGTAGCCCATGGAGATGAAGACGTCGGCCATGCGCTCCATGAGAGTGGTGAGCGGGTGGCGACCGCCGATGGGGTGGGTGACGACGGGGACGGTGACGTCGACGGCCTCCGCGAGCAGCACCTGCTCGTCGCGCTCGCGCAGCAGAACAGCCTCACGTGCATCCAGAGCGGCGCCGATCCTGCCCCGCGCTGCACCCACGCGCTTACCGACCTCGGCTTTCGCCGCGGGCGGGAGCGCGCCGATCTCACGGTTCGCCAGAGCAAGGGGTGACTTGTCCCCGGCGTGTGCGAGGCGGGCGGCCTTGAGGGCGTCGAGATTCTCGGCGCCGGCGATGTCGGCCAGGGCAGCATCGACCATCGCCTCGACGGATTCGTCCCCGAGTGCGGCGACCTGCTTGGGGTCGAAATTGGTGTTCGGACCGGACATCGCGACGCGAGTATGGCAGGTGGACGGGCTACTGATCCTCGCCGAGGACCGCGCGCACCAGGGCGGCGGCTGAGTCCTCGATCGAGCCGGTCCCGCGGAGGACGAGGTCCGGGGCGCTCGGAATCTCGTACCCCTGGCCGACACCGGTCATGTTCGGCAGCGAACCGGCAGCCGCCTTCGCGTAGAGGCCCTTGGGGTCGCGCTCCGAGCACACCTCGACCGGGGTGTCGACGTACACCTCGATGAACTCGCCTTCGTCAAAAAGGGCTCGCGCCGCATCTCGGTCTGCCTGGTACGGGGATACCAGCGCGACGAACACCACGAGTCCCGCGTCCTTCATCAACTTGGCAACCTCGGCGACGCGGCGCACGTTCTCCGCCCGATCCTCCGGGGTGAATCCCAAGTCCTTGTTCAGTCCGGTGCGCACGTTGTCACCGTCGAGCACGTATGTGTGTACTCCGAGGGCGTGCAGGGCACCCACCGTGGAATCGGCGATGGTGGACTTCCCGGATCCGGGAAGTCCAGTCAGCCAGACCACGCGGCTCGGGTGCCCCATGAGTAGTCGGCGCGCATCATCGTCGACCGCATAGGAGTGCGGGACCACGTTGAAGGACCGACGCATCGCATGGCGGGTGAGGCCAGCGGCGACGGTGTCCGCTGTCACGCGATCCACCAGCAGGAATCCACCCGTGTCACGGCAGAGGGTGTAGGGGTCGAGCGGGATCGGCTTGTCCGTGGCGATCTCCACGCGCCCAACGTCGTTCATCTCCAGGAGTCGCGCAGCATGCTCATGCCCCGAGACCACGTCGAGCCGGTAGCGGACGTTGGTGACCGTTGCCGGCACCGACCGCGAGCCCGACACGAGTAGATAACTGCGCCCGTGCGCTAAAGGTTCCTCCCCCAACCACACGACGTCGGCGCTGAACCGATCCGCCGGCTGCGCGGCGTCCTGGTCGTCGGCGGCGATGAGGTCACCACGGGTGACATCGACCTCGTGGTCGAGAGTCACCGTGACGGCCCGCCCGGCGACCGCGGTGTCGATGTCACCGTCGAGGGTCACGATGCGATCGACGATGGCGGTGCGACCGGAATCGGCAACGACCACCTTCTGTCCGCTCTGCAGCGTGCCGGACACCACGGTGCCGGCGTATCCGCGGAAATTCCCCTCCGCGCGCACGATGTACTGGACCGGGAATCGCAGTGGTTCGACATCGGAGCGGGCCGGTGGCTCCCAGTCGCTCAGGAACTCCAACAGGCTCGGACCGGTGTACCAGGGCATGGAGTGGGTACGACGGGTGATGTTGTCCCCCGCGAAGGCACTGACCGGCACGGCGACGAAGTCGTCGATCCCCAGGCGTGCCGCAGTGGTCTTCACGACGCCGACGATCTCTTCGAAGGTCGCGTGCTCGTATCCGACGAGGTCCATCTTGTTGACGGCAAGCACGATCGTCGAAACACCCATGAGCGCGCAGACCGTGAGATGCCGATGGGTTTGCGGGCGCACCCCACGGGCCGCATCGACCAGCAGAATCGCCACATCGCCGTTGGAGGCCGCCACGGCCATGTTGCGGGTGTACTGCTCGTGCCCGGGCGAGTCCGCGATCAGCACGCGGCGCCCGTTGGGCAGGTTCATGTGACGGTAGGCGACGTCGATCGTGATGCCCTGCTCGCGCTCGGCCTCGAGGCCGTCGGTCAAGAGCGAGTAGTCGATCTCCCCCACCGGGATCGTGGATCCACCGCGGCGCGTGCGCCGCGCGTATTCAAGTTGATCGATCGGCACGCTGTCGGTCTCGGCCAGGAGCCGGCCGATCAACGTGGACTTCCCGTCGTCGACGGAGCCGCACGTGACCAGGTGCAGGATCGGGGTGATCGACATCAGAAGTACCCCTCCTGCTTCTTGGCCTCCATCGAGCCGCCACCTTCACCATCGATCAGGCGTCCGGCGCGCTCGGAGATGTTGGACTCTTCCATCTCCGCGATGAGGTCGACGAGGTTGTCCGCAGTGCTCTCCGTCGCGCCACTGAGCGGGTAGCAGCCCAGGGTGCGGAAGCGCACCGAGCGCATCTGGACCTGCTCGCCTTGAGCCAGCGGGAAACGATCATCGTCGACGCAGATCAACACCCCGTCGCGCTCGACCACCGGCCGCGGCTTGGCGAAATACAGCTCGGGAATCGGAATGTTCTCCCGCTGGATGTAGCGCCACACGTCCAACTCAGTCCAGTTGGACAGCGGGAACACGCGCATCGTCTGTCCCGGTGCCAATGTGGTGTTCGCGGTGCGCCAGAACTCCGGACGCTGCTTGCGCGGATCCCACCGGTGGCCCGGCTCGCGCAGGGAGAAGATGCGCTCCTTGGCTCGACTGCGCTCCTCATCACGACGCGCACCGCCGATCGCTGCATCGAACCCGTATCGGTCGATGCCCTCGCGCAGCGCCACGGTCTTCATCAGGCGGGTGTACTCGTGGGTTCCGTGCGTGAACGGGGTGACACCCTGCTCGATCGCCTCGCGATTCTGTGCAATGCGCAGATCCAGGCCCAGTTCTGCCGCGCGCCGGTCGCGGAACTCGATCATCTCCCGGAACTTCCATCCGGTGTCGATGTGCATGATCGGGAACGGCAAAGGGGCAGGGGCGAACGCCTTCAGGGCGAGGTGCAGCAGGACCGAGGAGTCCTTCCCGATGCTGTAGAGCAGGACCGGATTGCGGAATGCCGCAGCCGTCTCCCGATAGATGTGGAGTGCTTCGGCTTCGAGGGCATCCAGTACGGCGCTGTAGGGGACGCTGACGGGTGCGACGCTCACGCTTCCGACAGTACCTCCATGCCGCCGGATCCCTTCTCGGCGACCTGCATGCTGCCGTCGCCGAACCGGGGATCCTTCCCCTGCGCTGCCAACGCCGCGGCACGGGCATCGCGCTTGGCCTGTGCCAACGCCTCCCCCTCGGCCTGCACCTGCGGGTCGATCGGGTGGTTGGCAATCCGATTCACCGGGTGATACCCATCCATCCACGATTGCAGGCCGGGGCCGGACTCATACGAGGTGATGAGGCAGTACCGCGGCTCGTTCCCCGGGTGCCACACCGCGTGGTAGAAGCGCTGGGTGTCGAGCACCAGCTGTTGACCGGCAGGAAGAGGCAGGCGGATCTCCGTGCTCGGATCCTCCTTGTCCGAACGCAGGATCATCACCGAGTCCGGATTGTCGGTGAGGTTGAAGAACGCGCGAACAATCCACCCCGTGCCCTCCGGATTCAACCGGTTGTTGTCATCACGGTGCAGGTTGTAGAGGGCCTCGCCATACGTATTCGGTTGCAGTTCGATCACCCGGCAGCGGCCGATGTTGACCCCCGGCTCCTGTGCACGCGCGGTCAAGCGCGGTGCGATCGCGACGTTCTCTTTCACCCACACGCCGTCCTTATCGGTCTTCGGCGGGTTGTGGTTCCAGAATCCATCACACTCGATGTCGCCGTAGGCGCTGGCCAGCGGCGCGAATCGGGTATCACCCGAGGACTTCCAATCGACGTAGATCAGGTTCTCCCACTCGCGCGGGTCCTGAGCCTGGTCGTAGCGATCGAGGACCACGTAGCCGGTCTCGTCGATCATCGGCAGTGTGATGTAGGTCATGACACATCCCTTCGAAGCGATCTCAGTCTCTCAAATCGAGTCGCGTATCACCTCGCGACGCGAGCGTGTCGGCCCGGCTAGGCCCACGGTCCGAGGTGGTCCCACGCTGCGTAGAGGGCTACCGATGCTGCGACACCCGCGTTGAGCGACTCAGCCCCGCCCGGAATGGGAATACCCACCGCGAGGTGAGCGCGTGCGCGAAGCTCGGGACTGACTCCATGCGACTCAGACCCGACAACCCAGCACGCACGCCCAGTCACCTCCGCGCCACGGAGGACCGTGAAGACATCACGTTCGGCCTCCCCTGCGAGAACCACGATGGGTCGTTGATGCGCATCCAGGGCTGTGATGACATCGTCGATCGGAACATCGGGAACGACAGGGACCTCGCAGATGGCACCTGCCGAAGCGCGCACGACCTTGCCATTGAACGGATCCACCCCGCGATTGCTCGTCACCACACCGGCCGCGCCGAGGGCCCACACCGTCCGGATGATTGTGCCGAGATTCCCTGGATCGGAGACGCCGTCCGCCCACACGAGTGGCCCCGGCCGCGAGCACACGGAGTCAAGGTCCCTCTGGGGTTGGCGACAGATGGCGACGACGCCCTGGGGGTTCTCGGTCTCGCTGATGACTGCCGACACCCGATCCGACATCTCGACATCGGGAGTCGCATCAATGAGTCGCGCGCCTGATTCCGTCGCCCACACTTCCTCGCAGATACCGGCGGTGATCGCCGCAGCCACACAGTCCGGGCCTTCCACGAGGAAAAGGCCCGACTCACGGCGCCCAGCACGCGTCGTGAGCGCGCGAGCACGTGCCACCCGCGGTGAGCGGGTTGAGGTGATCGAGTCCAAGCGGGCTAGTTCGCGGGTACCGCTGCGCGTGCCACGTCCACCAGCGAGGCGAACGCAGCCGGATCCGAGACCGCGAGCTCGGCGAGCATGCGCCGATCGACCTCGATACCCGCAGCCTTCAGGCCCTGGATGAACCGGTTGTAGGTGATGCCGTTGGCGCGGGCACCGGCGTTGATGCGCTGGATCCACAACCGACGGAAATCACCCTTGCGCGTGCGGCGATCCGCATAGGCGTACACGAGCGAGTGCGTGACCTGCTCCTTGGCCTTGCGGTACAGACGCGAACGCTGCCCCCGGTATCCGGATGCGCGCTCGAGCATCTCGCGGCGCTTCTTTTGAGCATTCACTGAACGCTTGACGCGTGCCATGACTTGTCCTTCCTACGAACGTTTCGGGGTGGATCAGCGACCGAGGAGCTTCTTGACCTTCTTGACGTCGGCCTTGGATACGACGTCGTCCGCCATGAGCCGACGCGTGCGCTTGGAGGACTTGACCTCCATCAGGTGGCGGCGGTTGGCCTGCTCGTGGGTGATCTTGCCCGAGCCGGTCACCTTGAAACGCTTCTTCGCACCACTGTGCGTCTTCTGCTTCGGCATCCTCTAGTCCTCTTCACTCGTCCGAACCGTGCTGGCCCGGAAGCCTTCTGTCAGGCGCTGTCGCGCTCTTCCTCATCGCCATCTGTGGTCACCCTCTTGCTTCCCTCCGACTTACGTCGGTGGGGGGCAAGAACCATGAGCATGTTGCGTCCGTCCTGCTTAGGAGTGGCCTCGACGAAACCGAGTTCCTCGACATCCTCCGCAAGCCTTGCCAACAACCGCAGACCCAGCTCGGGACGGCTCTGCTCACGCCCGCGGAACATGATCGTGATCTTGACCTTGTCCCCGGCCCGCAGGAACCGCTCCACATGACCCTTCTTCGTTTCATAGTCATGCGAGTCGATCTTCGGACGCAACTTCATCTCCTTGATGACCGTATGCGTCTGGTTCTTGCGGGATTCGCGCTCCTTGACGGCTGCCTCGTACTTGAACTTCCCGAAATCCATCAGCTTGCAGACCGGAGGCTTCGCCATGGGTGCCACCTCGACGAGATCGAGATCGGCCTCCACCGCGAGCCGGAGTGCGTCTTCAATACGCACTATTCCGACCTGTTCACCGTTGGGTCCGACGAGACGTACCTCGGGAACGCGAATGCGGTCGTTGATTCGGACTTCGACGCTGATGGCGCCTCCTTGCTCACATATTCCCCAGGGACGGACGTCTTCCGTTCCTATGCAGGCAAGGTTCACGGCACGTCGTGCCGTTCCGACCTGGTCGACGCGGGCGCCGGCAGGTGGGGGAAACCCCGCTTACATGACCGTGTGGTCAGGAGCAGAGAGGCTACCAGCCGCCCGCGCCGCCCGTGTCCGCGCACCAGTCCACCAGGACTTCGCGGGGAATCACGACCTGGTGCGGCCCTGCCACGTCCACCACGACCGCCGCCGCTCCATCGTCGAGTGCCGCGTGGGCGATCGCGGTGGCAGGTGCCGGGACGGGCCGGGCCTCCGGGTCCCACGCGGCCAGGGAATCGGTGCCCGTGAAGGCGAGGAGGCCGCGTTCGCCGCGCTCGTTGAGCATGGAGACCAGGGCCATATGCGAGTCCTTTTCCCGGCCGTCCTCGTCACCCACGTCCAGGCGCGCGACCACCGCGACGAGGAGTCGCGATGCCTTCAGTGTCTCCGCGATCGCGTTGCCGTCACCGGTGGACAGGAGGGCGCGCACGGTCGGATCGGCGGACCCATCGTCGTCGCGGTACGCCGACCCCTGAAGGTCGATCACAGGCGACAGGCGTGAATGTCGGTCACGAGGATCCCCCGCGCTCCGAGGTCGTACAGCTCATCCATGATCCGATGCACATCGACACTCGGCACCATCGCACGCACTGCGGACCACTGCGGGTCATGCAACGGGGACACCGTCGGAGATTCGAAGCCTGGAGTCACCGCACACGCCTGCTCCAGGTGCTGGTTGGGGATGTCGTAGTCGACGAGAACGTAGGAGCGCGCCACCATCACACCGTGTAGCCGGCGCACGAAGGTATCGACCGCCGGCTGATCGTGTGCCCCACGCGGTCGGATCAGCAGCGCTTCGGAGACGAGGATCGGTTCGCCGATCAACTCGAGTCCAGCACGACGCAGAGTGGTGCCCGTCGCCACGACATCGGCGACTGCGTCCGCCACCCCGAGGGCGACCGCATTCTCGACCGCACCATCCAGGTGCACGATGCGCACGTCGATCGAAGTGCGCTGGACCCATTCCTCGAGCAACCCTGCGTAGCTCGTGGCAACTCTCAGTCCACTGAGATCCTCGGGCTTCTTCGCCGTTGCTGCGGGTGCAGCGAGGCGGAAGGTTGAGGGTGCGAAACCAAGGGGGATGACTTGCTCCGCCTGGGCCTGCGAGTCGAGCAGCATGTCCTTGCCGGTGATACCGAGGTCGAGGGTGCCCTCCCCCACGTAGAGCGCGATATCGCGCGGACGGAGGAAGAAGAACTCGACATCGTTCTCCGGGTCGTGGATGTTCAAGTCACGGAGACCCGCACCTCGCAGGTAACCGGCCTCCTGCAACATGGCGCGGGCAGGCTCGGCGAGTTGACCCTTGTTGGGTACGGCGACGCGCAGCATCGTCACATCCTCCGGTAGACGTCGTCCAAAGTGATGTTGCTAGCGATCATCAAGACCTGCGTGAAGTAGAGCAACTGGGAGATCTCCTCGGCTGCTCGCTCCGGGGACTCATGCTCAGCCGCCATCCAGGCCTCGGCAGCTTCCTCAACGACCTTCTTGCCGACGGCGTGCACACCGGAGTCCACGAGACGCACCGTGCTGGAGTCCGGGTCACGTCGAGCGCACTTGTCGCGCAGTTCGATGTAGAGATCGTCGAATGTCTTCACACACCTAGCCTAGGGCGCGAATCACACCCACCATGGCGAGGGCGGCATGGGTTGCCTCGGCTCCCTTGTCCTCCGAGGAGTCAGGCAGACCGGCCCGATCGAGTGCCTGCTGCTCGGTGTCACAGGTCAGCAACCCGAAGCCGATGGGCACGCCGGAGTCCAGGCCCACACGGGTGATTCCGTCGGTTGCCGCACGGCAGACATAGTCGAAGTGCGGTGTTCCTCCGCGAATGACGACCCCGAGTGCCACCAGCGCGTCGAATCGACCTGTGGCCGCCGCAGTGGCGCAGGCCAGCGGCAATTCGAAACTGCCCGGTACCCGGATCAGTTCCCACCGAGCTCCGGAGTCTTCACACGCGCGCGTTGCTCCTGCGATAAGCCCATCCATCACCTGGTCGTGCCATGACGCCGCAAGGATGGCCACCCGCGCATCCACCGGTGCAGCACCGGCGGCCGGACGTCCCGCCCCGCTCATGATTCCCTCCCGGGGGTGCCGAGATCATGGCCCATCCGGGTCACCTTGGTCTGGAGGTACTCCCGGTTGTGATCGTTGCTGTCGATCACCAGCGGGACACGCTCACTGATCGTGAGTCCGTACCCCTCCAACCCCGCCCGCTTGGCGGGGTTGTTCGTCAGGAGTCGCATCGAGCGCACACCAAGGTCGACGAGGATCTGGGCACCCGTTCCGTAGTCACGTGCATCCGCCGGGAGTCCCAGGTCGAGGTTGGCATCGACTGTGTCGCGTCCGGTGTCCTGCAGCGCATACGCACGCAATTTGTCCAGCAGCCCGATTCCACGTCCCTCGTGGCCCTTGACGTAGAGCACCACCCCGCGGCCCCCTTCCGCCACGTGGCGCATGGCCGCGTGCAACTGCGGTCCACAATCACACCGAAGGGACCCGAAGACGTCGCCGGTCAGACATTCCGAGTGCACGCGGACGAGGACGTCCTCTCCATCCCCGATCGCCCCCACGACGAGCGCGACGTGCTCCGATCCGTCGATCGTGCTGCGATACCCATGGGCCGAGAAGGTGCCGAATTCCGTGGGCAGGGGAACAATCGCAACGCGCTCGATCTGCGATTCATGGCGCCGACGGAAGCGGATCAGGTCCTCGATGGAGATGAGGACGAGTCCGTGCTCGTCCGCGAAGTCCCGGCACTGCGGGGCACGCATCATCGATCCGTCGTCATTGACCAGCTCGCACAGGGCCCCCGCCGGATTGAGTCCCGCCATCCTGGTGAGGTCCACCGCCGCCTCGGTATGCCCGGCTCGGCGCAGCACACCACCGGGAACGGCGCGCAGAGGCATCACGTGACCGGGTCGTGTGAGTTCATAGGGCTCGGTGGCACTGTCGGAGAGCACCTTGATGGTGAGCGCGCGGTCGACCGCGGAGATTCCCGTACTCGCCACATCGCGTGCGTCGACTGAGACTGCGTAGGCGGTGCCCTTGCGATCCTCATTCACGGCGGTCATAGGCGGCAGGCCGAGGCGATCGAGATCTTCGCCGATCATTCCCACGCAGACGTACCCCGAGGTATGTCGGATCATGAAACCGACGAGTTCCGGTGTGGCCATCTGGGCGGCGAAGATGAGGTCGCCTTCGTTCTCCCGATCCGCGTCGTCGATCACGACGATCGGTTTACCCGCACGCAACGCCGCAAGGGCATCCTCGATCGAGTCGAGTCGGACGTCTCCGCCCACAGTGGGTGGGATGGCTTCCACGTGCGTGTCCGTCGACGTGTCCGTTGGTGCGGCGAAGAGCTCATCGGCTGGGATCATCGGGACTCCAGCAGTCTCTCGACGTACTTGGCAAGAACATCGACCTCGATATTGACCCGATCTCCCACATTCCGAGTACCCAGGGTGGTCTCGGCGAGAGTCGTGGGGATGAGTGACACGGTGAAACCGCTACCGTCAACAGTCACGATGGTCAACGATACGCCGTCGACGCAGACTGAACCCTTCTCCACCATGTACCGAGTCATGCTCTCCGGCACCTCGATACGCACCACGGTCCAGTCCTCGCGCGCATCGATCGACGCGATCGTTCCCGTGCAGTCCACATGGCCCTGCACGATGTGTCCACCCAGTCGATCCGATGCACGGACCGCGCGTTCAAGATTCACCGCATTTCCGGGTTGAAGGTCACCGAGTGAACTGCGATGCATTGTCTCCTGCATGACGTCGGCGTCGAACCCCTCCGGGGTGGGATCCACGACGGTGAGGCAGACCCCGTTCACCGCGATCGAGTCCCCCGGGAGCACTCCGTCCATCAGATCCGATGCGGCGATGCGCAGTCGGATCGCCTCGGGACGTGTCTCCAGATGGGCGACCCGACCACGGGCCTCGACTATGCCGGTGAACATCGTCACCCCCTTCCCGGGACCGCAATGATGCGCACATCATTGCCGACTTTGTCAACACTGTTGACATCGAGGGGCCGGAAAAGGGCGGGGCTGCGGACCGCACCCGGTCCCTCGCCCAGGTAGACCGGCGCGATCAACCACACCACCTCGTCCACGCGATCGGCAGCCAGCAGGGCTCCGGCCACGGTGGGCCCTCCCTCCACCAACACCTCGCGGACTCCCATCGCGAACAGTTCCATCAAGGCGGAATCCACATCGTGGGTACGCACGTGATGGAACGGAGCCTCCCGAGTGCGGATGTTCGCCCGCGCGGGGATGTCGCGCGCTCCCCAGACCACCCGTGTCGGTGGACCTGCGGCCAACATCGGCGCATCGCGCACGGTCAGGTGCGGATCGTCGGTGACGACGGTCCCCGTTCCCACCATCACGGCCTGCGCGCTGGCGCGCAGCGCGTGCACGTAGCGGCGTGACTCGTCACCGGTCAGTGTCAGTTCCTCCCCCTCGGGGCCGGCCACGCGACCATCGATGGATACCGCCATCTTGAGCCGCACGAACGGCCACCCGCGCGCGGCGGCGATCAGCCACTCTCGATTCACGGCGGTGGCTTCCCCCGCCAACACTCCGCTGATCACCTCACTCCCAGCGTCGGACAGGAGTGCCGCACCACCGCCCGCGTCCGTGGGATCGTCGATCGCATAGACCACGCGCGTGATGCCCGCCTCGATGAGTGCCGCGGCGCACGGACCGGTGCGACCGACGTG
>Ga0169931_10004168_pt1 | contig 22589 bp, 21 predicted proteins | sample Kivu_15m_20L_FD_129675 | JGI IMG/M metagenome (GOLD analysis project Ga0169931, IMG submission 129675) | Freshwater microbial communities from Lake Kivu, Western Province, Rwanda to study Microbial Dark Matter (Phase II) - Kivu_15m_20L... | ecosystem: Environmental > Aquatic > Freshwater > Lake...
AAAATCTTCATCGCTTCTGCGGCCTTTTAAATAAACCAGCTTCACCATTTTTCTATCATCCAAATGAAAAATTTCAGCCGCCGGCCCATGAATCAGTAATTTGCCCCAATAAAACCCGAAATAAACCTTTTTCATCCGTATTAAAATAACCAATCGGACCTAATCTGTACAAAAACGGAACGCCATAGCTCATCCCGGGGTACACTTTCAAATCCACATCACAAAGCAACTGCGTGTAAAAATCCAGCTCCTGCTGCACAGCTATGTTTCTCTTTGAAAGCCAGTCTTCCCAAACAATGTGATGCTGATTGTTCATAGTTCTTTCCGTTAATTTCACGAAAATAACTAAAAACCGAGTTCAAACACTATCACTATATTGTGTTAATGAAGCCTCTGCCGGCTGTTTCCAAGGCTGTCAATTCAAATATTTTTCTTTATTTGCAGCCTACAGTCCCTGCTAATCATGATTAATATTCCATCCATTTTTGCACTCATCATATTTGCAGGGGTGGCGCTCATGTTTTTTAAGTGGTTCTCTACACATATTGAAACATTCTTTTGGACATCCTGCCTGCTCTATTTCGACCCCGGAGGTGTCTTTTCGGGTCTTTCTGATACAGGCCTCTTAGGCCGACTGAAATCGCACGATGTGTTTTTTTTATTCATGATGCTTTCCTGGAAGGCATCTGGCTTCATGAAAATTAATACAGGACTAAAAAGCATTAAACAATACATGTGGCTCTTCTCAATCTATTGTATTTACTTCGTTTTCGTTTACGGCTATTTCGTCCCCCTGCATTACGGATATGAGGATATACAATTATTTTTTCAGAAAAACCGGCAATTCATTTATTGTCCTTTCATTTTCTTAGCCGTTTACCAATTTGGCTACATGAGTATTAATAAATTACTGAAGCCTCTTCTGTACACAGCTGCGATTATGTTTTTTGCTTACTTCGTAACTATTTTAACAGGAATCGAACTTTTACCAATTTATAAATGGTCCCGTTTCGCCGACAATGACAGAATTTCCCTTTTAAGCTATGGTTTATCTTATTGGCTTCTTCCTCTGGGCATTGCAAGCCTCTTTCTTGAAAATAAGCTATCTGCCCGATACAGCAGGTTATTGAAGTTATTTGCGGCTCTCATGCTGGTAATTATAGTATTAACACTTACCAGAAGAGAATTTATTCGAATCATTTTCATGCTTATATCCATACCATTACTAGCCAGTTTTGTCTCAGGGAACCCACCTGGAAAGGGCTATCGCAGAGTGATTTTCTTTTTACTTATTCCATTCCTTTTGCTCATTTTATTTTTTCCCTTGTACATTGATTTATCAGCTGCCATTTTCGAAAACTTATTCGCATTTCTAAACATAAACGATAGTCCCAAAATAGATGATTACCGACTTACAGGAGGGGGCGATCTTGTTTATGTGAAACAAATTATAAACGAGCACCCACTTCTGGGCATCGGTTATTATCCGGCCCCATGGGCCGATGTACTGGATATGAAAGAGTCAGGAAATATACTTGGCCTGGCCCTGGATGCTTCAAGCGAAGTGCCCGTGTTTGGCTCCACCATGCGGCTTGGTTTTGTCGGGCTTATTCTCCCTGCACTCATTCACATAAGCATTATTTCACTTTGCATTCGGATTGTTGTTTCAATCAAAAAGAATTACGCTGTTTTCAAGACGAATGTATTCGAGCTATTGCTGGCTTTAACCTGCATCTATTATTTTGCAACTCTCTTCACAACAGATTTATTCAGTATGTTTTTGGAGTACTACCATCCCCCGAAATTTGCTCTGTTTACAGTCATGCTTGCCTTACTTCTGTCTATTTATGCGAGGTTGAATTTTCGTCAAATCAAAATGAAATCGACACAGTGATGATGGAAAACCGAAATGATTCTTGCGCTATTTGTGAGTTATCCGCAGTTGAATTAATTAATGTCAAAGAAATGCGAAATGGATGGAGAGAAATTCACACATACCGGTATTGCAAAAAATGTGGATTTTTGGAATTAGTCAATATTCCAGAAAACTTGAGCAGATATTACGAAAACAATTATTACACAGCCAGCAAACCACATATTCAAGTAAGTGGAATTCGGGCGGTTTTTTGGAGTATACGAGCCCAATTATATACAACTTTTCTTCATCCGATTTGGCATGCTTTTGCTTACAACACCATACTCGACTGGAAACACAAACTAAATATTTCTTTTCAAGATAATATCCTGGACTATGGATGTGGAAACGGAGATATTCTGCATGAATTTCACAAGCATGGCTTTACCAATCTACATGGTCTTGATCCTTTTCTACCTGAAATAAAAAGCAAACTTGCTTTTCCTCTTTACAGAGGATGGATCAGTGATTTTAACTTCGACAGGAAATTTAATTTGATTATGATGCACCATTCCTTCGAACACATGGCAAATCAGGAAATGATATTAAATACACTTAAATCACTATTAAAAGCAAATGGAAAGCTATTTATCCGGATGCCTTTGGTTAACGAAGCTTTTAAAAAGTATCGTGAACACTGGGTGCAAATTGACGCTCCCCGACATTTAGGCATCCACTCAAAACTAAGCTTTGAGAAACTTGCGGAAAAATGCGGATTTAGTATAAAGTCTTGTTTTTTTGACAGCACCTCTTTCCAATTTACCGGCAGTGAGCAAAACAAGGCAGATATTGCTTTTTTCGAGCCTAATTCTTTAAAAACAAGTCTTGAAAAAAGTATTTTCAGTAAAGACGATATAAAAGGCTACGAAGAATTGGCCATACAATACAATCGCGAAGAAAAGGGTGATCAGGCTGCTTTTATTCTTGAATTAAGATGAGTGCATTTGCCATTATACTCTTGTCAGAAACCATGTTTGGTGGTGCACAAAAACGCTTTCTGAATTTGTATGTGCACTTCAGAAAAAAATATGGTCATCGGGTCTGGTTCATAGTGACTCCGAAAATGAAGTATGAAATGAGTCAATCAATGGATCCGGCTGAGCTCGATGGTATTTATGTTTTGGGTGAATTTAAGCCTGCACAGCACCGAAAAAGTAAGGAAGTACCTGGCAACAAATCAAATATTCGCCGTTTAATTACAAAATCAGGTTTACTATCCATTTACTTTTACTTTAAATCAAAAAAGAGAGCTTACAAAGATTTTTTAAAGATAAATGAATTTGCAGAAGAAAAAGGTATTGACCGTTTTCTTGCCGTCTATACCGGAGTTCTACCTCTATATTTCTACTTTAACAAAAAGGATAGAAATAAAAGAATCGTCTTTTCAAATATGGATTCCTGGTTCTCTCATTTTGAAGAAAATAAAATCAAACGAATTCTAAACCAGTATGTTCTTTTTCACAGAGCACATGAAGAGTCAGACCATATCGACTTCCTGAGTCCATTTATTTTAAATGAAATTCGCAGAAGGAATTATATCCCGGCGAATCAGAATTATTCAATCACAAAATGTTCATTTATCGATTATAGCAAATGCTTTGTTGGTGATAAATCCGATTTTTCATTTGTTTTTTCAGGAAGACTGGAAGAGGACAAAAATCCCATCCTGTTTCTGGAAGCCTCACTGAAGCTCGCAGACAAGCACCCTGATGTAACATTTTACATCTTAGGTAAAGGAAGGCTTTCAGAAAAAATAAATTCTATGATTGAGAAAAGCAAGTCAAAAAACGTTATCTGCTTAGGTTTTGTAGTTAACCCTTGTGAACGATTTGCAAAATCATCGGTATTCGTTAGTCTTCAAAAAGAGAACAACTATCCAAGCCAATCTGTTTTAGAAGCCATGGCCTGTGGCAATGCTATTATTGCGACAGATGTAGGTGATACACGGCTTTTTGTGAATGATCAAAACGGCTTCCTTATTCAAGCTTCTCTTAAAGAATTAATTTCTGTAATGGAAAAATGCATTCACAAAAAAACGGAGGTCTTATCTCTTGGTATGTATGCTGAAAGATATGTAAAAGAACACTTTAGCATTGATGTAGCAGCAGATTACTATTATTCATTACTTTACCCTGAAATCAATGATAAGTAATCCGGTCAAATATCAACTTTTTCTCATTCTAAGCTTTCTGAGCTTGTACATCGGCACAGGTTATGGAGTAACCATTACAAACGACTCGCTTACCAACATTGAGCAGGTTGAGATGCTGGACTTGTGGCATAGGTCTTCGCACTTTGGGTTTCATTTCCTGAGTATTCTGTCCTACCTTTTCTTTCAATCATTTGGATTGGATTCGCCTGTCTTTTCAACGCAATTTATGCTCTCCTGCATTTCAATTGTGGGAGTTGTAGCTTTATTCAGAATTGTTTTGCTTTGGAAAAACAACCTCGACTTGGCATTTGTGGTTGCTTTAATTTATGGCCTTAATTCCAATATCTGGAGGTTTTCTGTTCAAAACGAATACCATGTTTTGGTGCCGGCACTTAGTATGGCTGCGATTGCTTTGTGGCTGCATGGAAAACATCTTTTTGGCGCAGCAGTTTTTGGGCTGGCAACATTAACCAGTCCTTTTGCAATCTTTAGCTTACCGCTGGTTTTTATAAAACCCTTAAAAATAAACCGAAGCATCATTTTTAATAGCATAGCCGGGTTTCTCCTTGTTTTTGGTGCCGTAAGTTTGTTTACTTATAAAGAAACTTTGCAGGGAGAATGGTCATATGATCTTGTTTTTCAATACTATAAAAAAACAATCAGCCTCACTAATTTTACAAGAGTATTTAGTATTTATTTATATGGCTTTTTTAGGGCCTATCATATAGTCTTGCTATTACTTATAATTTTTTTAATTAGATATAGAAAAACCGAAAAAAGGCTAGTGCTTTTGCTTCTTGTCGGATTTCTGCTACACCTTCCGGCCGCAATCCCGGAAAATCGCTATGGAGCCTACCAAATGACCCTTTATCCTTTAATTGCGATATGTTCCGGTTTCGTTCTTCATCAGATGTTCATCAAAAAGAAAGTGTATTTCACCTTATTTATTGCTGTTTATATTGCAACAAATACTTTTGTTGTACTACAGGAAAGGGCTTACCACCAGAATTTAAGTGAACTATACACAAGCTTGCAAAATGACTTGTCTATCCAGGATAGTTCATATGTATTCATGTACAAGGCAACCAAACCCTTTAATGAAAAATATGCTCCCCGACTAAAAGGAATTTCAGTATACTCAAACTATTTGGAAAACCTGGCGGATAATCTACAAAATTATGAACTCCCTGATTATAAATCGCTTTTAAATAGCGGTGCTCCTGTCTATTTAATTGAAAGCGGTGTTTCCATGCCGGATGATATGATCAAGTCTTTGTTTTCAAAATACACTGATAAACAAGGAGCCAAATCGAAAGGTACCGGCATTAAAAAAATTAAAGAAATTTGCGAATCAGCAAGTTTCGATAAGATGCAGGAATTTGAGTCTATTGTAGTCTACAAAGTTCGTTGCAATTCATGAATGTTGGTATTTGCATAGTTTTCTACAATGACTTTGAGCATCTGAACAGGCTCTCAAATGCCATTCTTTCTTTAGATTACAAAAGTATTCGGGTATACTTTACCGACCATCACCCCGATAAAATTCACGTGGAAGCTTTCATGAAGTATTTTCCGGAATCTATTTACGAAGAATCAATCCAAAACGCGGGTTTTGCTGCTGGGAATAATCGACTGGCTAAAAAAGCAGTATCTGAGGGCTGCAAATACATTTGGATTCTTAATCCCGACATGGAGCCTAAGAAAGATTGTCTAACAGAGTTGGTCTATTGCCTGCAATCTGAAATCTTAACAGAGGCCGTTGGCCCGGTCTTACTTTATGGGGAAAAATCACGCAAACAGTTAATTCAATTTGCAGGTGCGTATGTTGATTTCAAGACCCAGAATAAAACCGCAATCTTCGTCAATGAGACCATCGAAAATCTACCGAAAAAACTATCACAAAAGGTAGATTTAATTAATGGGGGTTCTTTATTAATTAAATCTACCAGAGTAGAATATGAAAACTTATTCGACGAAGAGTACTTTATGTATAACGACGAGCTTGATTTAATGCGAAGAATCAGAAACAATCAAATGGAAGTGAGAATTGCATATCTTGCTGTTTGCGGCCACCATCATGATTGGTCTAAGAAAAACAAGCGCGCTCATGAGTTGATGTATTATTACATGATGAGAAACAAGATCCTTTATTGGCGCAAATACAAGTATTACTGGATGCAATTTCAATTTGCTTTTGTTTTTCTAGTTAAGCTCCCGATTATTGCAAGATTTTGCATAAATTTATCTGGCACGAAACTGCTTTATTATTATTACTTAGGTTTGCTGCATGGATATCTTGGCAAAAAAGGAAAATCTGATTTATTCAACAAGTAAGCATGAGCTTTATTACTTAAATGCTGATCTGGGATCTGTTTTTGAGTCGCAGGTAGCGCATTACCTGATCTCGCTAAGCGAGAAAGCAATCTTTGAAAACATCACCCTAATCTGCGGAATCAAATCTCCTGAAGAACAGGAAAGGGTGAATGACTTGTTTAAAAGCAAAAATATTCAACTTCGTTTTTTCAAGTCTTATCCCAATTATCCGTTCTTTAATCTGTTGCAGCGAAAAGCGATCGATCAGGTTCTTAAAACGTGTCAAAAAAGGGCTGAAGTTCATTTTCATATCCGCGGTGAACTTTTAGCATCTCTAGCATGTAAACCTATTTTCAATCAATTTGGCACATTAAAAAATGTTGTGGTTGATATTCGTGGCGCAGGAATGGAAGAATTAGACATTTATCACCGGGCAGGAAAATTAAAAATCCTTCTTAAAAAATGGAACTATTTAATTGCATTCAAAAAGTTAAATGAATTTCACAAAATAAGTGTTGTTTCAGATGCTTTAAAAGCTTACATTATCAATAAATCAAAAATAAATCCTCATTCAATTCATGTAATTCATTGCCTGGCAGGTGAAAATTTCACTTACAATGAACTAAAAAGGCAGGAAACAAGAAGCAAACTGAGTATTGGAGATGATGAAAAGTTACTTATTTTTAGTTCCGGCGGCCAAGCTGGATGGCAGAATTCAAAAGTATTAAGTGAATTGGCTTCAGATAAATACTTGATTCTGAATATGAGCAAGGATATAATCAAGCATACCCGTATTAAAAGCAGGTTCGTGCCCTATAAGGAGGTGCCCGACTATTTAAATGCAGCTGATGCTGCGATTATTTTTCGTGATCATAATGTAGTTAATGAGGTAGCTTGTCCTGTTAAATTTTGTGAATACACATGTTGTGGTTTACCTGTAATTAGCAATAATTCAGTAAAAGAAATTAAAGAATATATTCAGAAAAATAATTCAGGAGTTATTTTAAATCATACAGCTGATATTCACTCCATTGATTTAAGCCCAATTTATCATTTGAACAGATCTGCGCAAGCTATTCAAGGGCAACATACCTACGGAGTGGATACCATCACTCAAAAATATTTTAATTTATACTTCAAACAATTATGAAAGTCCGGATTGTTTGCAGTGCTACTGTTCAGAAATTTAACCTGAAAATTCATCAAGCTTTCATTTATGAGCAGGTTGAATCTCTCAGGAAGACGGATCCAAACCTTGAATTTGAATATTTTTTAATCGAAAAAGGCGGAATTTCAGGATATATAAAATCCTGGTTGAAACTACGTAAACAAAGCAAATGTGATTTGATGCATGCTCATGGAGGACTTCCTGCTTTGTTATCGGTGCTTGTTTTTCGTGAACCGGTTATTTCAACGTTTCATGGTTCGGATGTGAATGTGAAAAAAATTAGAATCTTCTCTGCTTTTGCAGCCTTGCTTTCAAAAAAATCAATTTATGTGAGTAAATACCTTCAGAAAAAGTCGCTGATTCGCTCGAGATCTTCGGTCATTCCCTGCGGTGTCGACCTGGATCTTTTTAAACCGATGGATAGGGACGAATGCTGCAGAAAACTAGGACTTCCTCCTGAAAATAGATATATTTTGTTTGCCTCCGCTTTCAATAATGCAGTAAAAAACTATTCTCTTTTAAAAAAGGCTTTAGAACATTGGCCGGACGAAGCACTCACTGTTTTGGAATTAAAGGGGATTTCGCGTGAAATGGTACCAATTTACATGAATGCCGCAAACATCTGCGTATTAACTTCATTTTCTGAGGGTTCTCCCCAATTTGTCAAAGAAGCGCTGGCATGCAATCGTCCCCTTGTATCCACAGCTGTTGGAGACGTTACAGAGCTGATTGATGGTTCCATTAACTGCAGAATTACTAAATTTGACCCTGTAGATCTTCACAAACATATTGTCGATCTTATCACGGAAGAAAAGTCAGACGGAAGAAAAAACATGGTAAATTACAACGTGTATACAATTGCTTCTCAAATTATTAACCTATACAAAAGTTGATGTGAATGAGGAGATAATAGAGTGCAAACTGGGTATCTGGAACAATACCTTGCCGGGCTTCTCAACCGATGAAGAAGGTGTTTCAAATTACGCTAGAATGCAACTTGCCCTGATGCATGATTTTCCTCTCGATCAGGCTGGAGAGAAAAAATGGAACAATTTGCTTCGAACAATCAAATCGGCCGGAAACGGCAAAAAATACGATTGTATCATAGGCGTTTCTGGAGGAACCGATAGTTCCTATCTATTGCATCTTGCAAAGGAATGGGGTCTACGACCCTTGGCTATCAATCTTGACAATGGCTGGAATTCTGACATCGCTGTTAAAAACATACACAGGATGACCTCCGTCCTAAACATTGATCTGGAGACTTATGTAGTTGATTACGAAGAGATGAAAGATATTCTCAGATCGTATTTGCTTGCCGGATTGCCCTGGCTGGACAATCCTACAGATCAGGCCATCAAGGCTATTTTGTATCGGTATGCGCGTAAGGAAGGAATCAAGACCATACTGATTGGTACTGACTTTCGTTCTGAAGGCAAACAGCCCTCGGAATGGACGTATGGAGATTATAAACAATTAAGTTATGTACACCGCAAATTCGGGAGGCAAAAACGAGAGACCTATCCCGAAAACAGGTTTGTGATGACAATTTGGTCGGCTTACATCATGAAAATAAAACTCATGTCGCCGTTTAATTATATCAAATACGATAAAAAATATGCTCAGGAATTTCTTGAGAAAAATTATGATTGGAATTATTATGGAGAACATCATCATGAAAACCTATTTACTAAGTGGGTAATTTCATACTGGATGTATGAGAAATTTAGAATTGATAAACGAATAATTACTTATTCCGCGCAGGTATTAAATGGCTCATTAACACGCAGTGAGGCGAAAGCAATTGTTGCTGAAAAGCCCTATAGAAAAGATACCATTGAAGCAGAAACGTCCTATGTTTTGAAAAAATTAGATTTAAGTGAAGAGGAATTCCACATCGCATGGAAATCAGCTGCTAAGACTTTCAAAAACTACCCGTCATACTATGAATCAATAACTAAATATGCTTCGATACTTAAAATCCTATCAAAATATATATTGAAAACCAAACCAAAATTATTTTATGAATTAGAAAATCGCAAAGCGACAACAAATTGATTAATGAATAAATCATGAACAGGAATACGCAAAAAATAGCGATTGTCGATTATGGAATGGGCAATATCCGATCAGTGAAACGAAAGTTTAATGAATTGGGCTATAAAGCTGATTCTGTAACAAGTCCGGATGATATTCTTCTTGCAGATAAATTGGTTTTACCCGGAGTCGGACATTTTGCAAACGGCGTAAATCAATTAAAAATGCGTGGGCTTTGGGATGTAATAGACGAAAAGGTGCGAAAACAAAACACCCCGGTTTTAGGTATTTGCCTCGGAATGCAACTCATGGCAAAACATAGTGAAGAAGGAAATGCTCAGGGCTTTGGCTGGCTGAATGCCGAGGTAGTTAGATTTAACATTGACAATAAACTAAAATACAAGATTCCTCATATTGGATGGAACAACAGTGTATTACAAAACGATAGTTTTTTTACTAAAGGCCTGCGGTCAGATAAGCTGTATTATTTTGTGCATGCATATCATTTAATTTGCCACGATAAATCCGAAATACTTGGAACAACTTCATACGAGAATAATTTTACGTCCATTGCCGGGAAAAATCATATTATCGGTGTTCAGTTTCATCCGGAGAAAAGCCATGATTCTGCAAATGAATTAATTAACCAATTTGCTTTATATAATTGTGTTTAGGCCTCGAATTATACCCGTTTTACTGCTCAAAAACCAGGGATTGGTAAAAACAGTTCAATTCAAGAATCCAAGATATATTGGCGATCCCATTAATGCGGTCAAGCTATTTAACGATATGAAAGCTGATGAATTGGTTTTCTTAGATATACAGGCTCATGCAGAAAATCGTTGTATTTCGAATGAATTTATCAAATCTGTGGGCGATGAAGCAAGAATGCCATTTGCAGCCGGAGGCGGAATTACCAACTTAAATCAGATTGAAGAAATTTTAAAAGCAGGTGCTGAACGGGTTATTATTAATTCAGCAGCTGTAACCCAAAAAGGCTTTATTGAAAAAGCAGCAAATGCTTTTGGAAGTTCTACAATCGCTGTTTCATTGGATATTAAAAAGAAATTTTTAGGTAAAGTTCAGGTATTTATTCATGGCGGCAAAACGTCTACAGGACTTGACCCTGTTGCTTATGCGAAGCAAATGGAATCACAAGGCGCCGGCGAATTATTTGTCACAGGTATCGAAAAAGAAGGTATGATGCAAGGGTATGATTTTGAGCTCATTAAAGGCATTTCTAAAGCTGTTAGTATACCTGTAATTGCTAATGGCGGGGCCGGAAATTATTCAGACTTTAAAAAAGCAGTTGATGATTGCTTTGCCTCGGCTGTAGCAGCCGGTTCGAGATTTGTTTATCACGGTGCAAGAAATGCTGTTTTAATAAATTATCCGAGTGAAAACGAGTTAAAAAGTATATTTAACTCATGAAGATTCTGATTGACATCGGACATCCGGCCCACGTTCATTATTTCAGAAATTATTATTTCCGAATGTTGGATAAAGGTCATAAAATAATTATTGTTTCCAGGGACAAAGAAGTTTGTTTTGCCCTTCTGAAAGCCTACAAAATTCCATTTACATCCCGCGGTAGCGGCAAGCAAACAAGCTTTGGTAAGCTAATATACATGCTGCAGGCCGATTGGCTAATCTATAAACTTGCGTGGAAATTCAAACCTGATTTATTTCTCTCCTTTGCATCTCCTTACGCGGCTCAAACAGCATTTTTAACAGGTAAACCTCATGTTGCACTGGATGATACCGAACATGCAAGAACCTCCAGATCGCTTTATATTCCTTTTACTCAAACCATTGTAACACCTGAATGTTATCTTCTTGATATTGGAAAAAAGCAAGTCAGATTGCCATTTTATGCTGAATTCACCTATTTACATCGCAATGTATTTAAACCTGATCATGCATTTGCAAAGCATATTTTAGGAATGCAAAGCGACGAACAGTTTGTTCTATTGCGTTTTATTTCGTGGAGCGCGGCTCATGATAAGGGGCATTCGGGAATACCGGATAATATCAAAATAAAACTAATTAAATCCTTTACAGATAAAGGATTCAAAGTATTTATTTCATCTGAAAAGAAACTTGAAAATGAGTTTGCAGAATATGCATTACAAATAGCACCAGAACATATTCACCATGTTATTTCTGCGGCCTTCTGTTTTGTAGGTGAAAGTGGCACCATGTCGAATGAAGCATGCATTCTGGGTACGCCCGCATTCCTAATAAATACACTCGATGCAGGTGTTTTCAGGGATGAAGTTAAACGCGGATTGCTTTTTCATAAAAAAGATGCTGTAGGTCTTATTGAATTCATTCACAACAAGTTGAATGGAGCTAACTTTTACGAAGATTACGCAATTGCCCATGAAAAGCTTCATACTGACATGCTAGATGTGACAGATTTCCTAATAAATTATACAGAAAGTTTGAATAAATCGACTTAACTTAGTGCCATTATATATTCTACTTTAAGTTATGAACATTCAAATACAGTTTCAGTCAGGCATATATGATTATCAAAAGAAACTGGGAACAAATGTTTTTGTGAACACAATAAACATTCTTTTGAATTTCAAAACTCTTTTATTAGTCGATGAAAATTATTTCAGTTGTAGGGGCAAGGCCTAATTTCATGAAGATTGCAGCTTTCGCAGCTGCAATTAAGACCCACAATTCAAATGGGTTGACTCCATATATCCATCACAAAATTATTCACACCGGTCAGCATTACGACGAACGCATGACCGATGTTTTTTTTAAGGCATTATCAATACCGGAACCTGATATAAATCTTCAGATTGGTTCGGGCAGTCATGCAGAACAAGTGGGATACACTATGATTGCCTTTGAAAAGGTTCTTCTTAAGGAAAAACCTGATTGGGTTGTAGTGCCAGGTGATGTAAACGCGACACTTGCCTGTGCCCTGGCCGCAGCAAAGCTTCAAATTAAAGTTTGTCATATTGAAGCAGGTCTGCGTTCTTTTGACAACTCGATGCCTGAAGAAATTAACAGAATCCTGACCGACAGAATTTCTTCTCTGCTTTTGACACCTGACAGAATCGCAAGCGAGAATTTGCTTCTTGAAGGAATTTCAAAAAGCAAGATTCGATTCGTTGGCAATATTATGATTGATACATTAAAGCAGCATTTCAATGAAACAAATAATCTGGATTTGTTTCGGATAATTGAAAATAATTCCTTGAACGAGGAATCACTTTTAAACGATAAATTTATTTTACTGACATTGCATCGGCCATCTAATGTGGATGATTATGAAGCACTTGAAAGAATAACAAACTGGATAATAAATAAATCGGAAGGAGCCTATTCTGTTATTTGGGTTCTGCACCCAAGGACTGAAAGTAAGCTCAAAGCACTAAATGCCTGGGATCGCCTACAATCGTCAAAAGGAATTAAATTGTTGCAAGCACTTAATTATCATGAAATGCTAAAACTTAGTAGTTCGGCCCATTTAATTGTAACTGATAGTGGAGGCCTGCAGGAGGAAGCAACAGTTTTGGGAAAACCATGCATCGTTTTAAGGCAAAATACCGAGCGTCCGGCTACGTTGGTCAAAAATGGCGGAACCTGTTTGCTAACCGGAAATGATCAAAGCAAAATGAATGATGCTTTCGACTACTTCTTAAATGAAAACATAGATCCTGTAACACCTGAAAAATGGGATGGAAAAACCGCGGAACGATGCCTTGAGGCAATTGTATCGTACAATACTAATGTTACTCATGCTTAAAGAAGTTACTTATCAAATTAAAAGCTCACCGGAGGAATATATCTCAAATTTTGTTGATTTATATGATGAATCGACATTCAGTAATTTCTCTTGTGCAGAAAACGTCCTACCTCCATCGAGTTTAAAGATCAGAACATTTGTCAATTTTTATTTAGTCAATGATATCCGCTACATTAACAAATACTTTCAGGAGGTAAATAAAAGACTTCAACCAAACGATCATTTTTGCGGATGTTTGGAAACTTTTTCTGCTAAACAAAAGAGACAGCCCTTGGCTAATATTCCTTTTATAGGGAAGATTTACAGCGGTTTTGACTTTATCATTCACCGAGTTTTTCCGAAAATTTCAGGAATCAAAATCATTTATTTCTCATTAACAAAAGGCCAAAGTCGTTTACTATCCAAAGCTGAAGTATTTGGCAGATTGGTTTGCTGCGGCTTTGAAATAGTTGATTACAAGGACATTGATGAAATAATTTATTTCATTGCTCAAAAAAAATCCGAACCTAATGAAGATATTAAGCCAAGTTATGGCCCACTTTTTAAAATGGAAAGGATCGGGAAAGACGGAAAAAAATTCCATGTTTATAAACTAAGAACCATGCATCCCTATTCAGAATATTTACACGACTTTGTGCTTCAAAACAATGGATATTCTGCAAACGGAAAACCCGCAAAGGATTTCCGTCTTACCCCTTGGGGTAAATTTCTGCGGCGTTATTGGCTTGACGAACTGCCTCAATTAATTAATGTGGTTAAAGGCGAAATGAAACTGGTGGGTGTGCGGCCTGTCAGCGAAAGGTATTTTCAGGACATCCCGGCTGATCTTCAGAAATTGAGGCTGAAGCAAAAACCTGGTTGCATCCCCCCATACTTGGCGCTCGGTTTGAAGTCCAATGTTGAGGACGTTCAAAAGGCCGAGCGGGAATATCTCAGGGAGAAGTTAAAAAACCCATATTCTACTGACATTCAGTATTTCTACAAAGCCTTATATCACATTATTATTAAAAAAAAGAGGAGCGCGTGAAGCTTTATTGCCTATAAATTTTTACTTTGTCCTGATTTATGAAATTTAAAACCAGGTGCTTTAATGCTGGATTGGCATTTTCCATGTTGCTTATGGCATTGCTCATGTTGCAAACGTCGTGCAGATCAAGGAAAGATTTTGCTTATTTTCAGGGAGAGGCGAAAAATGAGCGTGTTCCTGAATACAAGCAGTTTATTTGGCAAGATGATCTGTTGGCTATACAAGTAACATCATCAGAACCAGAGCTTTCGGGACCATTCAATCCATATACCGGATTGTCGGGAACACAACCCGCCGGCTATGTTAATGGCATCGCTAGCCCTTTTGGCTATCTTGTGGATGCCTCTGGTGACATTTCATTTCCTTACCTGGGTCAGGTAAAAGCTGCGGGTAAAACCCGCGAAGAGCTGAGCTTGTTGATACAGGAAAAACTATCGGTCTATCTTAAAAATCCATTGGTTTACATAAGAATACTCAATTTCAAAGTTACCGTCCTTGGAGACGTTGGGAACCCGGGAACCTTCAATATTCCTAACGAAAAAATAACCTTACCAGAGGCACTTGGCCTGGCAGGTGATCTGAATGTAACTGCTTTACGAAAGAATATCCTTCTTATTAGAAGTGCTGGAGGAAAAAGCATTCAATACAATATTGACTTAACCTCCAAAGATTTGTTTTCATCACCTGTTTATTATCTTCAGCAAGGCGATGTTATTTACGTTGAAGCCAATCAGGCACAAAGAAACTCATCAGCAATTAATAATCGAATTGGAATTGTTATTTCAGTGGCGACATTGTTCATTACTACACTCACTTTAGTCTTTAAATAATTGAAAATCCAACAAACAGATTTCGAGGATGATTTAAGCCACTTCAAATCCGAATTAAATTTGAAGGAGGTGCTGTGGAAATATTTAATCCGATGGCCCTGGATTCTCATAAGTTTTACCCTTTCAGTTTCAGCCTGTTATTACTACCTAAGGTACACGCAGCCCCTTTATGAAGCAAGCTCAACAATTCTTTTGAGGGACGAATCAAAAGGACGAGCTATTGATGAATTAAGTACTTTTTCGGATCTGGGTATAATAAATACCAAGAGTAATTTAGAAAACGAAATTGAAATTCTCAAATCGAGAACCTTAATGCAAAGGGTATGTAAGCAGCTTCATTTAAATGTATCCTATTTTGTTGAAAGGTCACCTTTGCCTTTGGATTTATACCAGGCATCACCTATTGAAATTAAAACAAAGGCCGGTGATTCCTTGTTTTTTGAATCAGCGGGTAGCTTTACGTACAAACCCCTGAATAAAGATGAATTGAATATTATTCAAAACGGATCCCAGAAAAAATACAAATACAATGAGAATATTGATTTAGGATTTGGGGAATTTCAAATTGTAAAGAAGGAATCATCGGGTGTTTTCGATGATGAGGAAATCAATATTAGCGTAAGACCCATTTCGGTTGTTGCAGACATTTATACCAAGAAACTGAGCATTGAAACAATCAATGCCAAGTCGAATGTTATTCGAATGCGTCTGCGCGATGCGGTGGTTGTTAGAGCCAAAGATGTTCTGAACGCGCTCATCATTCAATACAAACAAGACGCAATAAATGATAAGAACCAGGCCAGTATAAATACTGCAGAATTTATAGCGGAACGGATTCAATACATAACTGCAGAATTATCTGAGCTTGAATTGAATGCTGAAAATTTTAAGAGGAAAAATAACCTTGTTGATATTCCTTCTGAAACATCCCTCTTTTTAAGCAATCAATCGGATTATTCAAAACTGCTTATTGAGAATGGAATACAGCTTGAGTTAAGTAATTACTTTTATAACTATATCAAATCAAGTATTGAGCCCACAGAGCTTCTTCCTGCTGATTTGGGTTTGGCTGATAAATCAATCAGCCTGATGCTTGAAAAACACAATGATATTGTATTAAAAAGAAATCGGATTTTAAAGTCCGCCGGGCCTGAAAACCCACAGGCAATTCAAAGTCTGGAGCAAATTAAGAAGATAAGGAATAACATATTATTGTCTATTGATAATTCCATAAAAGCACTCGGGTTAAAATTAAAAGAACTGGATAATGAGCAGGGTAAAATAAGCGGACAAATATCACAACTACCAAGAAAAGAGAGAGAATACCGAGAATTAGAAAGGCAACAGAATATAAAAGAAGCACTTTATTTATACCTGCTACAAAAGAGAGAAGAAACAGCCCTGGCACTATCTGTTTCAGTTTCAAATGCAAAAGTAATTGACGAGGCTTTCAGTTCAGGTTCTGTTATCTCTCCTAACCGAAAACTGCTTTATCTGATTTCTATTCTTGCAGGATTGCTTATACCTGTAATAATTATTTATGTTCGAGATTTGTTTGACACGAAAATAGCAAACAGCAAAATTCTTAAGGAACTTAACATTCCATTTCTGGGTGAAATACCATCATCGAGAAACACAAAGAAATTGGTTGCCGTAAAGGGAGATAAATCTTTCTTTTCAGAATCGTTCAGGCTCATTAGAACAAACATTTCATTCATGCTCAATGAGCATGAAAATCAAGGAAAGGTTATTTTTATAACCTCAAGTCTGGCCAAAGAAGGAAAAACCTTTGTTTCAATAAATTTCGCATCAGTATCTGCTGCCGCAGGGAAAAAAGTATTAATTGTAGGACTTGATTTAAGGAGGCAAAAGCTGTTAAAATATTTGAATTTGGCTCCACTTAAAGGGGTTTCGAACTATTTAATTGACTATAATTCGAAGGTGGAGGATTTTATTATACCATTTCCTGAAAATGAAGAAATTCATATTCTTCCCTCAGGAGACATCCCGCCGAACCCGGCGGAATTAATGATGCAAGACCGACTTCAGGATATATTTAACTATGCTCGAAAAAACTACGATTATGTAGTGGTGGATACTGCACCTGCAGGTCTGGTGACCGACACAGTATTGGCAGCCAAATATGCAGATTGTGTTGTTTATATAATCAGAGCTAATTATACTGACAAAAGAACACTGAGCATGCCTGTTAATTTTTACAAGGAAAATAAACTTCCTAATCTGGCATTTCTGCTGAATGACGTTTCGGAGAGTTCACTTGGAAGCTACCCTTACACTTACAGTTATAGTTATAACGACGAAAAGATCCCCTGGTACCGAAGATTTAGATTCAGACTCTAAAGACCCGACTTTTTGTACAATCTGTTTTTAATATAATCAATGCCTCCTCTCAGGTCCTGAATCCGAATGAATTTCCAAATAAAGGGAACAAAGAGAAAAGCGATGAAGAAAAGAATTTTCCAGAAACCCAGATGCACTTCGGATTTGATATCCAGCACGGGGAAGAATGCAGCAAATGAAAGGGTGATAAACACATAGGAATAAAGTTTGACCCTGGAAAATTCACAATTAAAATGTCTTTTTGAAAGAAAATCAGCCAACATAAAATATGTCATTGTAGACAAAAGAGTTGTTATGGCTGCTCCCCAAAATCCCAAAAATGGGATAAAAATAAAATTCAATCCCGCATTTACAGCAGCTGCGGCCAATGTAACCCAGGTGTAATACCATGTCTTTTTTGAAATGGAAATGCCCTGTGGGACAACCTCAACCATTTGAGCAAACATAAGCGATACCGTTAGAAAGGGTATGGCAACAATTCCGGGGATGTACTTTTCGGTAGTAATAAATCCTACAATTTCATAGGAGAAGGCAGACAATCCAACTACAAATACAGAAACGATACTGAGATAAAGATAAAGAATACGTCTCATAAAGGCCTTACTCTCTTGCTTATCCTCTGATTTCTCGCGATTGAATAATTGGTAAAACAGGGGTCCGAAACTCATCTGCACAGCCAGATTCAGCAGCCCGATTGGCTGCGAAAAAGTAGTTCCTATTGAATAATACCCCACCTCTTCAAGATCCTTATAGTGGATAATAAAAAAACGATCAGACAGTTGATAAATCCAAACAGCCAAACCAGCCCAAATTAATGGGAAACCGAAACTAAACATTTCCTTTGCCCATTTGAGATTGAACTTGGGATAATATTGTTTGGATGTATAGCTAAAATAAGAAAAAACCACAACCATCAGCGTGCTTACCAATGTAGCCAGTTGAGCTCCATTTACACCCAATTTAAATTGAACTACTAGTAAAATGCCACAAGCGATATTAATCAGTGACTTTAAAATAGTAGCCAAATTGTACCCCCAAGCATTTCGTTTTAAACGATAAACCATTTCCTGCTCACTAAGCAGCATGGAAAAAGGAATTTGCAGAAAACTGATAAGAATGGCAGTTGCGTATTGATCGGTGTTAAATAAGAACCTTGAAATTGGCCAGGCGAAAGCGCATAATATCAAGGAGGGAATAATGACTAAAAGCCGAAGGATAAATACGGTGAATAGAATTGATCCTTTCTCGTTCTCGTCCTCGGGTTTAAAATAAAAGAAACTGACAGCGGAATTTAGTCCGAAATTAAAAAATACAATAAGCAAAAAAACTCCGGAGGCAAGCGTGTCCAAAATTCCAAATTCTTCTGGAGAAAGAGCACGTGTGTAAACAGGCAACAATAAAAAGCCAATAAATTTCTTGAGTCCTTTCCCAAACCCGTATATCAAACTATCCTTAGAGAATTGTTTAATTAACGACATAATGAATCAATTGCATTTATATAATCGCGGGCTGTTTTTCGTGAGATAGAACTCCAGGAAAAATGATTCAGTGCCAAATCTCGAATATTGGAAAACCCCTTTTTGCCGGAGAGAATATCCCGCAGTGCAATGACCAAAGTATCCTCGGAATTGGAGAAGACGCCAACCTGATCTTTTGAATCATCCGGAAAGCACTTTAAGGTGCTCCCCACTACCGGAGTATTACAAAAAAGCGCCTGTACAGGAAGCATGCCGATGCCACCGTATATGTGAGCCTGATCGAGCAAAGGCAACGAGTATACATCAGCTGCACTAAGCCAAACACTTACTTCATGTTGAGGTATGGTTCCGGTGACAATAGCTCCTGAATTCCGGGCCATTTCATACAAAGCATCGCTGCTTTGGCAACCTCCTATTAATAAAACAAGCTCCGGAAATTCCAGCTTCAGCTTTAAAAAAGCAGAGATAAGCATATCGGCTCTTTTGGATAAATTTAAACGACCAATGAATAAAAGAAATTTCGAATTTTCATTTAATCCAAGCCGTTTTCTTGCATCTTTTTTTTCAATGGGCTTAAATAATTCGGGATCTACTCCTGTAGTGCTAATCTTAAAATCGGTTTTGGTTAATTTCAAATGCCGGCTTGCATCCAAATCAAGCAAATACAACATGGATGTCCGGGCAAATGCTTTGTCCTCAATAAATGACCAAAAGCGCCAATAAATATTTTTAAATCCTGAACTATTTTTAATTTTATATCGCGCAGGGCTTTCGCCATGATGCTGAACAAACACAGGACACTTTTTCCCAAATCTGCTTATTTGAAAATGCAGTAAATGATCAAAGCTTGATATATTAAATGCTGCACGTGGATGATTCTTAATGAATTTCCTGGCATGCCGTTGTAAAGAAGCAGAAAAATACCCTGCTCTTGACAGTCTTGTTGCAGGAAAAACGATGTGCTTAACTCCCTGCTTTTCGAATGATTCTATTTTCCCGGCATGCTTGTCGGCTTTCCAACACTGCACTTCCCAATCGGGAAATTCTTCCTTAAACTTTCGAGCATAAAGACTCCCAAAACCATATGTAAAATAGGCCTCACCGTCTTCGGGCCGATTCCTGTATTTAGGATTCTGGAAATTGTAATCAATATAAACAACTGCATTTTTCATTGATTAATAACGCTTAAAAAAAGCATTTTTTAATGCAATTATTCGTTTAAAAATTATCTTATCCGCTTTCTTGACAAGTTCAGGCCATTGCTTCTTGTAATCTTTATAACTACAAGCAGGTAATTGCATTATTTCTTCAAATTCAGCAACTGAAATTTGAAGCTTTTTCGCTAGAAATTCTATTTCAGCATGAATTTTTTCAGAATCAAATGAATTTACTTTAAGCAATTCAAGTGCTTCATCACGAGACATTTGTCCTGCAACAATAAGGGAACTGTAATGCGCTTTTCGCTTATCGAAATTAAATTTAACCGGTAAAATATAACTTTGAAATATTTTAGTGTAGATTGATTCATAATGTTTGCCCCCATAATCTCTCCAACCGGTTTCAGCCATTAAAATTTTCTTGGCTTCTTCCTTATTGTATGGAATGAAATTCAAAATATTATAAAGCTTTTGCCTTCGAAACCTGTTGTACCAAATAAGTTTCCAGACAGAATAATGAGGATAGTTAATCAGTTTTTTACGCCCAAATTTTTTATGAACTTCTTTGATATAGGTCCAGTCCATGTGTCCCTGAGACCATGCCTGCGGCAAGATGGCTTCAGAAGAAAAATTAACGCCCCAGATAACAGGAACACCTTCTTTGTCGGCCATGGATCGCATTAAGGCCACAATAGCATGGTCGCTTGGGATTTCTGAATCAGGGGTGGACGCACGCAGAAAAGCAAGCTGAAGATCCATAAATGACTCCCAATCAAGGACAAAAGTGTGAAGTTCAATACCCAGTTTTTGCAATAAGTTGCGAATGTTTGTTACGGCTAATTCGGAATTCCATCCATTATCAAGATGAACGGCAAGAGGCCGTAAACCAAGTTTATGGACCAAATATGCAACATAGGAGCTGTCAACACCACCGCTCACCCCAATAACACAATCGTATGGCTTGTTACGACCAGCTTGTTTGCATTCATGAACCATTCGCTCTAGAAGTGCCTTACCGCTCTGCTCGTCTGGCACAAAGGCATTCCTTCTTTGAGGATACGCTAAACAATGCGAACAAACTCCATTTGAGTCAAATGCAATGTCAGGATCGCTTGAATCCATGACACAACTTGTGCAAAGTTGAAATTCATTGAGCTCAATGCTTGAATTCATCAATACACATCTGATTTGAAACAAATGGGATACGCCCGAAACCTGATCATGCGTCAAAGATAATGCGAAACCGCATTTATTCTTTACTATTGACGATAGCACAGGTCAGTAAATACGCAGATTCAATGTTTAATCCCATTGGTTTATTTCATTTTTATTACTTTTGATTGATTACAAGAATGACACTTCGAAGCCTTTTAGCTATTGTTTTAATTCTTTGCTCCTTGCAAATTTATGCACAGAGAAGGCCGGCAACCCGCTACGTCATTGATGCAGGTTTTGGCACAAGCAATGCGGTAGAGCCATACACATTAGGTTACAGATCTTCTACATTTGGATTTTTCCATGCTGAATTGGGAGCAAGAATCCTGATGAACGATTTGTTTGGTTACCGAATCATAGCAGGCTACGATAAAATTGAAAATGCCAAAAATGGAAAAAGCCTTCCATTCAAATCCACTTACTATCGTGGTTCAGCGGAGGCCATTATTGATCTGGGGGAACTATTGAAGTTTGATCAATTCACCGCGGTTTTCGGACTTTTTCTTCACGGTGGCGTTGGCTATTCAAGGCTGTCCGGATCAGGTAAATCCGAAGGTATGGGGCATTTTGTAAACGGACTGACAGTTAATCTGAAACTAAATAAAAGAATGACGCTTAACTATGATTTGACCCGAGTGAATCATGTTTATCAGCAAATTAAATTCGATATGCAAAGCGCGCACAGCGAATTGGGCTTTGATGGATTGGTGTTTAATATGTCTCTTGGGCTATCTGTTGAATTAGGAAAGATGCGTTAAGCTAAAACATCAGGTGCATCTTCGCCTTATTCTTCCAGCCTGACCTACTTTCATATTCAACAAAGTAAATCTTCAGGTCTGCACGGCTCTCATAATCCACAAAATAAATTTTCTTCTTCGCCTGACTTTCATATTGCGTGAAAAACCATTTCCCGTTGTTATCTCCGGCTTGCGATTCATACTTTACCTTGAAAACCAACAAATCGGCCTGAGATTCATATTTAACAACAAATACCTTCACATCAGCCCGGCTTTCGTAGTCAACAGAAAATACCTTTTGCCCCTTTACCTGAAAGAGACATCCTAAGAAAATGGCTAATGTTATAAGTATTTTCATTCAAACTATTTCAATGCTACTTATTTAACCTGACCGCTCGTCTGTTTAAGTAAGAATTTAAATTAAAAATAG
>Ga0169931_10004169_pt1 | contig 22589 bp, 19 predicted proteins | sample Kivu_15m_20L_FD_129675 | JGI IMG/M metagenome (GOLD analysis project Ga0169931, IMG submission 129675) | Freshwater microbial communities from Lake Kivu, Western Province, Rwanda to study Microbial Dark Matter (Phase II) - Kivu_15m_20L... | ecosystem: Environmental > Aquatic > Freshwater > Lake...
ACCCTTGTGTGGATCGATGCCTGCGAATGCAATCAGGCGACCACCAGCCTCGCGAGCAACGCGACCGACCACGTCGTTATCCATCTTCCACTGGTAGGTGGTCTCGATGTCGCGGCCTTCGAGTACGCCGTAGTCGATACCGTTTGCATCCATTGCCGTGATCAGATCGCCCAGCGTTCGCCTCGGCAGCTCATAGCCCCGGCCTTCGACGAAACTGCGGAAGATCGGGTTGTTGGTGATCGAGACGAACTCCTCGATCTCGGGGCGGACACGGAAATCGACGATCATCGATGTAACCTTTCAGGCTCAGGGCAACAAAGCACGCAAGGGTGGATTTGGTCCGAGCATTCTTGCGTGCGGACCGCAATATGCACTAAGTTTGCGGTTTTCGCCATAAACAAAAAACGCTCACCGGAGGGCCTTTCGTCTTGAGTCTCAATGTCCCAACCCGGCCAACGGTCGACGCAGCAGGTTCGAGGACCACGCGAGGCGGAGGCATCGACATCGCGAGCGTGCGTCAGGTCTTCAAGACCGCGCAGCGCGAAACGGTGGCGCTCGATAACGTGAACTTTCAGATTCGTCCGGGGTCGTTCTGTGTCGTGATCGGCCGTTCGGGCTGCGGCAAGACCACGATGCTGCGGATTTTGGGCGGGCTGCTCGCGCCGAGCTCGGGGCGCGTCCGGATCGACGACGCGCCGCTCTACAACGATCGCGGCAGCGCCAACCCCGATGCGCTGGGGCGTCTGGGCTTCGTGTTTCAGGATGCCAATCTGCTGCCGTGGCGCACCGTGCGTGACAACATCGCCTTGCCGCTCGAGGTGACTGGCATGTCGCGCGGCGATCGCGATCGGCGTGCGGCTGAGCTCGCCGAGATCGTGGGACTGTCCGCTTTTCTGGGGCATCTGCCGGGCATGCTTTCGGGGGGCATGCGTCAGCGCGTGTCGATTGCCCGGGCGCTTGCGATCAACCCGTCCACGCTCTTGATGGACGAACCCTTTGGTGCGCTCGATGCGATGACGCGCGACAACATGAATCAGCTCGTGCAGACCCTCTGGATGCAGTTGCGAACGACCGTGGTGCTCGTGACGCACTCGATTCGTGAGGCGGTGCTGCTCGCCGATCAGATCGTCGTGCTCTCGCCACACCCGGGGCGGCTGCGCTCGATCATCGATGTGCCGTTCGAGCGTCCGCGCGAAGCCAAGGCTACGCGCTCCCCCGAGTTTCAGGCGCTCGTGGATCGCCTGCACGAAGAGATCGAAGCGGATTGAATGATGAATGCAGCGCCTCGTGAGGAAAGTTTTTTCAGCCGCTACATGGCGTGGTTTACCACGCCCGGCATCATTCTCATCTTCATCCTGATCTGGGAGTTCTATGTCAAGGTCTCAGGCATCAGCAAATTCGTGCTGCCCAGCCCGAGCGATATCGGCAAGGCGGTCGTCTTTCTGTTGCAGCAGGATTACTTCATTGCGAATTTCTGGATCACCGTCACGTCCATTTTGACCGGCTTTGCGATCGCGATCGTCTTTGGCACCGTGGTCGGAGTGGCGCTGGGCAAGTCGCGCCTCGCGGAACGGCTGGCCAATCCCTTTGTGATCGGCTCCCAGGTCACGCCCAAGGTCGCCTTGATGCCGCTTTTTCTGCTCTGGCTGGGCTTTGGTGTCGAATCGAAGATTGCGATCGTGGCGTTGCTGTCGTTCTTTCCGGTGCTCAAGAATACGATTCTCGGCGTACGCTCGATCGAGAAAGGGCACAAGGACCTGTTCGTCGTGATCCGTGCAGGCCCCTGGAAGCGCGTCTGGTCGCTGGAGGTGCCGGCGGTGATGCCCTATGTGCTGACCGGTATCGAGACCGCGAGCGTGCTGGCGGTCACGGGCGCGATCGTGGGCGAGTATCTGGGCGGCTCCAAGGGAATGGGTGCGATGATCGTTGCCTCGCTCAACAGTCTGCAGACCGATCAGATGTTTGCGACCATCATCGTCCTGACCGTTTTTGGTTTTGCGTTCTACTCGGCGATCTCGGTGATCAGGCGCTTTGCCGTGCCCTGGCACGGATCAGCCAATTTGTCGGATGTGTGATGGAACGGTGGCAGGGGGTTGAATGATTCGTGAACGGCGCGATTGTGTGGTGGTGGGGACGGGCGGGGCAGGCTTGTCGACTGCGCTGTTTGCTGCGCAAGGCGGGCTCGATGTGCTCCTGATCGAGGCGCTTGATGAGGTGGGCGGTACGCTGCGCGTGGCCACCGGTCAAATGAGCGCAGCGGGCACTAGCCTGCAGGCCGAGCGGGGCATCGAGGACCACCCCGATCTGCATTTCGAGGACGTGATGCGCATTACCCGTGGCTCTGCGCACCCGGTGATGGTCAGAAAGGCGGTCGATCTGGCGCCGGAGACCATCGAGTGGCTGAGGGGGCTTGATTTCGAGTTCCATCCCGATTGCCCGGCCATCGTCTTCAACCACGAGCCGTACTCCCGGCCGCGTACCTACTGGGGCGTCGACAAAGGGCGTTCAATCGTCAAGGCGATCGAGCCGCTGTTACGACAGGCCTGCGAGCGCGGTGCAGTCGAGGTGCGGCTGAGTACTCGTTTGCTGGAGATCGTGCCCGATGGGTCTGATCGGGTCGCCGGGGTGATCGTTGCGGGCCCTGATGGCGAAAATGCGTTGATCCAGGCCGATCACGTCGTGCTGGCCACGGGAGGCTATGCGGGCAACCCTGCGCTCTTTGAGCGCCTAAATGGTCGCCCGCTTTATGGACCGATGCACCCGATGGCCTCGGGCGAGGGCTTCGAGGCGGCCACCCGGCTGGGCGCGGCATCCTGGTGTGCCGAGCACTTTCTGCCGTCTGTCGGCGGTTTCGAGGACCGACCCGGCACGGGGCGTGTCGATTGGGCCGAGCGGCCGCAGCTCACCCCGCAGATCCGTCAGCCCTGGGAAATTTTCGTTGATCGCCATGGTGCTCGCTTCATTGCCGAGGACGAGCCCAGCATCGACCGGCGCGAGCACGCGGTGCTCGCGCTCGATGATCTGAGTTTCTGGATCGTGTTCGATGCGGCGATTGCTGCGCAGGCGCCTGCGCTCTTCCCGCAATGGCCCGCGGGCCGCATGCGGCAGATGTTTGGCACTCATCCTGCGTTCGTGCAGGCTGATTCGATTGCCGAGCTCGCCGCGCGTTGCGGCATCGATCAGGCCGGCCTCGAACAGACCGTTGTGCAATACAACGAGTCGGTGCGCACGGGTACTGACCCGCTGGGTCGCGTTCATCTGCCCAAGCCGATCGAGTCCGGTCCCTACTACGCGATCCGTAACCACGGCGTCTCGATCAAGGGGGCGGCGGGTCTGCAGATCGATGCGGATTTTCATGTGCTGCGCCAATCGGGCGAGCGTATCCGCAATCTGCATGCGATTGGCGAGTTGATCGGCGGGGGCTTGCTGTCGGGCCATGCCTATGTGGGTGGCATGAGCATCACGCCCTCGCTGGGCTTTGGCCGGGCACTGGGTCGTGCCCTGGCTGCCGGTCGCTGAGCGCGGCCTGCCTGAGTTCTTGCTGAATGGTCATTCAATCATCACTACCACCACCGAGAGGAGCGTTTTTCTGATGGATATCCAACGCAGACAACTGGTTCAAGGGGCGGGCCTGTCGCTCGTGCTCAAATCGGGCGGCGTGGCCTTGCCGGTCACGATAGCCTCACCCGCTTGGGCGCAGCTTCGCCGGGAACGGTGGATGGCGCCTTCGCGCATCACGCTGCTTCAGTCCTACGTGTTCGTTGCGGCGGAAGAAGGCTTCTTCAAGGATCAGGGGCTTGACGTCCAGATCCAGGACAGCGGCGGCACGGCGACCTCGATCACGCAGGTGGCGGCCGGCACGGTTTCGTTTGGTCAGAGCGCGCCGATTTCGACCTGCCCGGCGATCGCCGACCGGGGGCTCAATGTCATCACGATCGGGCAGATGGCGTACAACGGATTTTTCGAGATCGCCTCGCTGCCGGGCAAGCCGCTTCGCCATCCCAAGGACTGGCAGGGCAAGACCATCGGCGTGATGTCGGTGGGCGGCACGACCGACTATCTGCTTGATGCGATGTCGATCTCCCAGGGGCTCGATCCCAAGAACGTGAAGAAAGTCGTCACGGGTCTGGGTGCAACGGGCGTCGCCTTCCTGCAGCGCGGCGAGGTCGATGGGTTCTTTGTGTTCTACGAGACCAAGGTGGGTCTCAATATGCAAGGGGCCAAGCTCGAGTACCTGCATACCGATACCTTCGCCAAACTGCCCGGCGATGCGCTGATCGTATCGACCGGTCTGGCCGAGAACCCCGCCAATGAGAAGATGCTGGTGGGTTATCTGCGCGCCTGCAGCAAGGCCGTCGAGTTTGTTCTCAACCCGGCCAACGAGGACAAGGTGCTGGGTTACCTCAAGAAATACAACCCGCAGGAAGGTCAGCAGGTCCCGAAAAACCGCGAGATCATGAAATTCGTCCGTGGCTACATCACGCCGCCCTCAGGCATCAAGCCCGTGGTGCTGAGCGCGAAGGACTGGACCGCAGGTCTCAAGATGATGCGCGACATCGGCATGATCAAGGACAAGAGCGTGCCCGACAGCCGCTTCTTCACCAACAAGTTCGCCAGTCAGATCTGATGGTGTGAACGAGTCCCAGGCGAAGCAGCGGGTGCTTTGCCTGGGCGGGTTAGCCGAGGCTGACCAGATCCACCGCATCCGGGCACAGCGCCTGCAGCCCCGGGATCAGCGCCGACCGCACGGCGTCCTGGGCGCACTGAAACGCCGTGTCAAACAGCAACTCGTGCTCGCCCGCCCGTCCGACCACAAAGATCGACCGACCCGCATCGATATCCACGAGACGTGCGTACTCGATGCGGGCGCTGTGGCTGCCACCCTGCAACAGGCAACTCGGCGTGGTGATCGCCCAGCCCAGCCCGGCTGCCACCATTGCCACCAGCATGTCTGCCGTATCGACCTCCAGGCGTGATGCTGCCTGGATGCCCACTCGGCGAAGCAGGGTCTCGATCTGGGCTCCGAGGTGTGATTTTGAATTGAAGCGGATCATCGGCGTGGACCGGGCGAGTGCCTGCAAGGCTGCTCGGTTCATGCCGTCGCCCTGGATGCCTGAAGGGGCAATGACCAGAAAACGCTCGGTGTACACGCGATGATGCTGCTGGCGTTCCATGCCCTCGAAGGCGTCCGACGCAACGACCAGATCGAACTCGCGGGTGAACAGCTTTTCGCCGTGAAAAGGGGTGAGCCCTGTGCGAACCGCGAGCCGCACCAGTCGTTTGAGCATCGACTCGGTGAAGGCTGCCCCGCAGGTGCCGGCGAAGGAGTCGACCAGGCCGATGGTGACCTCGGGTGCAATGTCGCGGCTTGCGGCCAGGACCTCGGAGCGGATCTGGTCGCTGTCGGCCAGCAGTAATCGCCCCCGATTGAGCAGAGCGAGGGCTGCAGGCGTAAGATGCATGGGGCGGTGGGTTCGGTCAAAGAGGACCAGTCCCAGGTATTCCTCCAGTTGCCGGATGCCCTGAGAGACGGCCGATTGCGTGCTGCCCAGTCGGCGTGCTGCTGCCGACATGCTGCGCAACTCCGCTGTTGCGATGAAAAGCCTCAGCAGATTGAGGTCGATAGGGCGCTGGCCCATCGATTCAGCCCGGCAAATCAGCGGACTTAATCGACCGCCTCGGACAGGAACCTGAGCCAGTTCTCACCCAGCACCGCCCGAATTCGCGATTCGGACCATCCGCGGCGGCACATGGCCTCGGTCAGCCGAGGGTAGGCGGCAAGCGTCTCGATGCCCTTGACGAATGGCGCACGTCCGCGCCCGGGGTTGGCGCGCCGCGCATAGCCCTTGTCGTGTCGAAGCCAATCAAAGAAGGCCTCATCGTGACCTTGGGTGAAATCGGTACCCAGCCCGATATTGCCTTCGCCGCAGACATTGATCATGTACTCAAAGAGATCGACGCAATCCTCGGCGGTGGTTGCCGCGCCGCTCTTCATGAAAGGCGGGTATGTCGCCACACCGACAAATCCGCCACGATCGACGATCTCGCGCAGCTGTTCATCGGTCTTGTTCCGGGCGTTATCAAACAAGCCGCGCGGGGCCACGTGCGTGTAGGCGCACGGGCGCTGTGAATGCGCAATCGCTTCCGAGGCTGTCCGGTTGCCCACATGAGACAGGTCGATGAGCATCCCGAGCCGATTCATCTCATTGATCACTTCGCGCCCGAAACCGGATAGCCCGCCGTCGCGCTCTTCCCAGCAGCCTGATCCGACGAGGTTCTGGGTGTTGTAGGTGAGCTGAATGACGCTCACACCGATGTCCTTGAAGAGTGGCAGCAGGTCCAGGCGGTCTTCGAGCGCCGAGGTGTTCTGCCAGCCCAGCATGATGCCGACCCGTCCCAGCGCCTTGGCCCGCCGTATGTCGTCGGCCGTTCGAACCTGCATGATCAGGTCGGCATGCTCGACGAACGCCTTTTTCCAGGCGGCGATGTTGATCATCGTGTCGCGCAGTCCCTCCCAGATCGAGCAGGTGCAGTTTGCCGCGGTCAGGCCTCCTGCGCGCATGTCCTCGAAAACCTGGCGGCTCCACTTCGATACCACCAGGCCGTCGATCACGATGGCTGAATCATGTAGTGCTTGCGCGTCTGTCATTTCGGTTCCCCCCGGTCATTGATCGGCGACTTGCTGCACGAAGTCGCGTACCGCATTCGAAAACGCTTCAGGCCGGGTCTCGGCAAATAGGTGTCCGCCCCCATCGAATACGATGAGCCGGGACCCGGTAATGCGCTCGGCGCATTCACGCGCGTGCCAGACTGGCATCACAAGGTCATCGACTGCTCCGATCACCAGGGTGGGCGCCTGGATCAGGGGGTAATCGCGTCGGGCGTCGTAGTTGAGTATGGCATCGAGTCGCGCGGCCAGGGCTGCGGCATCCACGGGTTTCGATGCGGCCGCCCGGGCCTGAGCGACGAGCCGATCATGATGGAGTCGGCGATATTCCGGTGGGTAGATCAGCATCGAATTGAAATGAACGTAGTGCTCGATCGGCATCGTCAGCACGGCGGCCTTGCGCATGTTCTGCAGAATCTGCAGGCTCGGATCGCCCCACACCCAGGGCGCCCCCAGGATGAGGCTACGCACCCGCTCCGGATGACGCGCGGCCAGAGCGGTCGCCTTGCCGGTCCCAGTGGACAGGCCCATGAGATCAGCGCGATCGATGCCGGCCGCACTCATCACGGCGAGGAGGTCTTGCGCGAGCGTCTCGATCGGGACGCGCTGGTCGGCTGGCTCGCTGCGGCCGGTGCCGCGCTGGTCGTAGCTCAGGACGGTGCGGAAGCGGCCCAGCGCCTCAAGCATGGGGGCCCTGGCCTCGGCCCCACTGCCCTGACCCATGGTGAGGACCAGGGGCGGACCACTGCCGCACAATTCGTAGTGAAGGATCGCGCCGGGGGCATGGGCCTTGGGCATGACAGGGGTCTCCAGTCGGTGATCTGCTTGGTGCCAGCCGAAAATGATGCACCGGTCGATCCGGTTCGTCACGCGTCTGAGCGCGAAATCCGCGATTTATCAGTGATCTGCGCGACATACCATCAGAAATGCTAATGGTAGGGCGGTCGGGCTACCCAGCCTGCATCGGTCCGTCTACCATGACTCTGTCTCACTTCCGAGGTTGCGCGGGTCTCGCCGGTTCGGCTGTTTCCTGCGATTTGAGTTCAACCATCATCGATTTGCCGATCGCTGGCCGCCGACGCGCTGCACTTCGGCAACACCACTCAAGGAGCCTGACGCCATGACGAACCCCTCGCTCCGACGGACCCTGCTCTGTGCAGGTTTGACCTGCGGCCTTGTGATGGGTCTTTCAGGTCTGCCCGAACAGGTCGCCGCACAGGCCTACCCCTCCCGTCCCGTGACGCTGGTCGTCCCGTTTGCAGTAGGAAGCTCCACCGACATCATGACGCGCGTGGTGGCCAAGGTGCTGAACGAGCGGATGCAGACCAGTCACTTTGTCGTTGACAACAAACCTGGTGCGAGTGGCGCAATTGCGAGCGTCTACGTGGCGAAGGCCAGACCCGATGGCTACACGCTGCTGGTGGGCACAGGAACGACCCATACCCAGGCGCCCTGGATGATGAAGCAACTGCCCTACGATCCGATCAAGGATTTCGATCCGGTTGCCGGGATCGGTGGAGTCCCGCTTGGGGTGTTGGTGGGCAAGGATTCGCCGTTCAAGTCGATGGAGGATCTGCGCGCCCGGATCGCTGCCGAGCCGGGCAAGCACGCTTACGGAACGGCTTTCGGCATGGCCACCGTATGTGGGGAAAACATCAAGCGCGGATTCAAGCTCGACCTTGCTCAGGTTGCGTACAAGAGCAGTCCCCAGGCTCTGACCGATCTGATCGGTGGCCGGATCAGCGTGTTGTGCAATGACTTCAATTCGTCGATGGCCGCGATTCGAAGCGGTCAGGTCCGGGCTCTGGCCGTGACCACCGCCCAGCGCAATCCCCAGTTGCCGGAGGTGCCGACCATGGCCGAGGTCATGCCGGGTTTCCCTGAGATGCGTTCGTGGGTGGGTGTCTTTGCGCCCAAGGGCACGCCCGCCGAGATCAGCCGAATGCTCGCGCCGCACATCCTGGCAGCGACGGCGTCGCCCGATGCGGTCAAGGCGCTGTCGCCCAATGGTTTTCAGGCGCTCAATGTGAGTGGCGACGCGATGACGGACTTTGTCCGGTCCGAACTTGAAAAGTGGCGGGGCCTGATTGCGCAAGCGGGCATCGTTCCACAGTGATTGTGACGGAGCCTTCTTCCATGACAGGTTTCACCGAAGGGCTGGCTCAATGGGCGTCACAGACCCCTGGATCGTGGTCCGAGCAGGCGGTCGATGCGGCCGAGCGTGCGCTCGTTGACACGGTTGCCTGCATCGTTGCGGGGGCCTCGGACGTTGCGGTGTCCCGCGTTCGGAAGGGCCTGGGAAACTGGGGGGAGGGGCGAGGTGCGAGTGCGGTGGGGTGCACCGGTCCGATCGATGCCCCCTGGGCGGCGCTGATCAACGGTACTGCGGCCCACGCGCTGGATTATGACGATGTGCTCGATCCGGCCGCCTCGCACCTGAGTGCTGTGCTCGTGCCGGCCTTGCTGGCCTTGGGTGAGGAAGAAGGTTCGCGGGGCCAAGACCTGATCGACGCCTACATCGTGGGGGCTGAGGTCCAGCAGTGCCTGGCCGAGGCGGTCAACATGACCCATTACACGCGTGGTTGGCACACCACGCTCACGCTAGGCGCGCCCTCGGCCGCCGCCGCGGCGGCCCGAATGCTCGGTGCCGATCGCGAGGCGATGGTTCATGCGATCAGTCTTGCCACCAGCATGGCTGCGGGGTTCAAGCGCCAGTTCGGTACCAATGCCAAGCCCTTCCACGCCGGTCTCGCGGCCAAGAGCGGCCTGCTTGCGGCCAAGATGGCGCTCGCCGGCCTGACCGCCGATACGGCACCGCTCGAAGGCGCAAGAGGCTTTGGCGACCTGTTGGCCGGTGTGGGGGCAAGGGGCTTCGATGTTGCGATCCTCGGTCGCCTGAGCGCGACGCCGGCCGTCGTCCGCCCTGGCCTCTGGCTCAAGCGTTATCCTTGCTGTGCGAGCACGCATCGGGCAGTTGACGCAGTGCTTGACCTGATGCGCGCTCACGATCTGAACGCTGATTCAGTTGCATCGGTCGAGACTCGGGTTTCGGAGCCCGCAGTGCGCAACCTGATGTATCAGGTGCCGGTCGACGAAATGCAGGCGCGTTTCAGCATGCCTTACTGCGTGGCGGCTGCGGTGATCGATCGCGACCTGACGCTCGAAACATTCCGTGCCTCGAGTATCAGTCGGCCCGATATCCTCGCCTGGCTGGGCCGGGTCAGCATGGTGGGCGACCCCGAGCAGCCCGCCGACATGCCCTCGACCACCAAGAGCTGGGCCACCGTGGTGGTGAGGACAGTCGATGGTCTATCCTTCGAGTCGAAGGTGGTCGACCCTCGCGGCTATCCTGATCGGCCGCTGAGTGAGGCGGAGCTGGAGCGGAAGTTTCTCGACTGTGCTCAGGGACAGGCCGATTCGGTCTTGAGCTCGTATGCCGTATGGCGCAGGGCAGGGCGTGGTGAATCGGTGCGGGAGCTTTGTAAGAGCCTGCGCGCAGTCGGTGCCGCGACTCGCCACGAGGCCCGCGATCGTTAGACCCAGCCTGATCGTCTGCTCAAACTCTCTTCCGGTCGCCCTGTGAAACGCTATTCAATCTGGAGTCTGCTGCGCCACGCCCTGCCAGGTAGCGCCCCCTGGCGGCCCGCCTGGCGAGAGGTCGATCCCCAGCCTGCCTATGACGTGGTCATTGTGGGAGGGGGCGGGCACGGGCTGGCCAGCGCCTACTATCTTGCCAAGGTCCACGGCGTGCGTCGGGTCGCCGTCCTGGAAAAGGGCTATGTGGGTTCGGGCAATGTGGGGCGCAACACCACGATCATCCGGTCCAATTACCTGCTGCCTGGCAATACGCCCTTCTACGAGTGGTCACTCAAGCTCTGGGAAGGACTCGAGCAGGACATCAATTTCAATGCGATGGTCAGTCAGCGAGGGGTTCTCAACCTCTTTCACTCTGATGCGCAGCGCGATGCCTATGTGCGTCGCGGCAATGCCATGCGGATCGCCGGTGTTGACGCCGAGTTGCTGGATCGCGAGCAGGTTCGCAGCATGGTCCCCGATCTCGATTTCGACAATGCCCGCTTCCCGGTACGGGGCGCGCTGCTGCAGGCGCGTGGTGGAACCGTGCGTCATGATGCCGTGGCCTGGGGCTACGCGCGCGCGGCCGATTCGCTTGGTGTCGACATCATCCAGAACTGCGAGGTCGTGGGCATCCGCGTCAAGGCGGGCAGGGTGATCGGGGTCGAGACGACCCGTGGCGATATTGCGGCGGGCAAGATCGGATTGGCCGCGGCAGGTCACTCCTCCCGGGTGGCAGCCCTTGCCGGACTGCGTCTGCCGATCGAGAGTCATGTCCTTCAGGCTTTTGTGAGCGAAGCGGTCAAGCCGCTCGTCCACCATGTGGTCACCTTTGGGGCCGGGCATTTTTACATCTCGCAATCGGACAAGGGTGGACTCGTTTTCGGTGGCGATGTGGATGGCTACAACTCCTACGCGCAGCGCGGCAATCTGCCGGCGGTTGAGCATGTACTCGAAGAAGGGATGGCGCTGATGCCCATGATTGGCCGGGTGCGCATGCTGCGCAGCTGGGGTGGTGTCATGGATATGTCGATGGACGGCTCGCCGATCATCGATCGAACGCCCATCGAGGGCCTCTACCTCAATGCCGGGTGGTGCTACGGGGGTTTCAAGGCCACGCCCGCATCGGGCTGGTGCTTTGCTCACACGATCGCCCGGGACGAAGCCCACCCGCTCAACAGGCTGATGCGCCTGGACCGCTTCTCGACCGGATTGGTCATCGATGAGAAGGGTCAGGGCCCCCAACCCAACCTCCACTGAAGCTCATGCGTATTCGTTGTCCTCATTGCGGTGAACGGTCCATGGAAGAGTTCGTGCAACTCGGTGCGGCGAATATGCCTCGGCCGCCCGTCGATGCGCCGATGGAGGCCTTCGTTGACTTTGTCTACTTCCGGGACAATCCGGCCGGACCTCATGACGAGATCTTTCAGCATGCGGGGGCTTGCCGGGCGATGCTGCGTGTCACGCGTGATACGCGTACCCATCAGATCCTCTCCGTTCATTCCCTGGCCCTGGTCGGCTGATCACGGAGCATGCCTGTGACGCTCAGACTCGCAACAGGGGGCCGGATCGACCGGCAGCAGGCCATCGATTTCCGCTTCGATGGCAGATCATACAAAGGCTATGCGGGCGATACGCTCGCCTCGGCCCTGCTGGCCCAGGGCGTGCGCGTATTTGGCCGTTCGTTCAAGTATCACCGGCCGAGAGGGGTGCTGTCGGCAGGGCCCGAGGAGCCGAATGCGCTGGTCGAGTTGCGCGAGGGCGCACGCCGCGAGCCGAACACCCGTGCGACGCAGATCGAGTTGTTTTCCGGGCTGGTCGCCCACAGTCAGAATCGCTGGCCATCGCTGGCTTTTGATGTTCGGGCAGCCTACGGATGGGCGTCTCCCATCCTCAATGCCGGTTTCTACTACAAGACCTTCATGTGGCCGGCCAGTTTTTGGGAGCGGCTCTACGAGCCCATGATTCGAAGGGCTGCGGGTCTTGGTCGGGCCAGCGGCCAGGATGATCCGGACCACTACGAAAAGGCGAGCCTGTTCTGCGATGTGCTGGTGATCGGCTCAGGGCCGGCCGGGCTGATTGCAGCCTTGCGGGCAGCCCGAAGCGGGGCCAGGGTGGTGGTGTGCGAGCAGGATTTCGCGGCTGGTGGCCGACTCCTGTCAGACCGGAGTCAAATCGACGGGCAGGCGGCGAGCGATTGGTTGAATGCCGTGATGGGTGAGCTCGGCGGCCATCCCAATGTAACAATGTTGTGCAGAACAACGGTATTTGGCTTGTATGACGCAGGACAGTTCGCGGCGATCGAGCGTGTTTGGGATCATGTTGCCGAGCCACCCTCGCACGAACCCCGCCAGCGGCTCTGGCGAATCCTTGCCCGATCGTCGGTGCTTGCGACCGGGGCGATCGAGCGCCCGCTTGTTTTCGATGGTAACGATCGGCCTGGCATCATGCTCTCTGGCGCGGTGCGCAGCTACCTCAACCGTTTTGCAGTGCTCGCGGGCCAGAGGGTCGTGGTGTTCACCGTGCATGACGATGCCGCGCTCACCGTGAGCGACCTTGCTCAGGCTGGCGCGACCGTTGTCGCAGTCATCGATGCGCGTCCTCAGTCCTCACCGGTCGTGCAGCAGGCGGCCGCGCGGGCCGGCGCACCGATTTTCTCTGGGTCCACTGTTCGCGATACGCGCGCCGGTCGGGACGGAATTCGGCAGCTGGTCCTTGGGGGCCGTGGCGAGGGCCAGACCCTCACGTGCGATCTTCTGGCAATGAGTGGCGGTTGGACGCCAGCGCTCGATCTCACCTCGCACCTGGGGCATAAACCGCGCTGGAACGCCGAGCACCATCGCTTCGAGCCGGGCACCCTGCCCGATGGGCTGCAGTTGGCGGGATCGGTCAACGGGGCCGGTTCGCTGGAGGCGTGTCTGCGAGAGGGCTTGGATGCGGCGGGCCGGGCGCTGGCGTCTCTGGGCATGGATCCGATCGAAATGGCACTGCCGGCGGCCGATCGTGAACCGGCATCCGGACTGCCCTTGTGGCGGGTGGCCACTGCAGGTCGCAAAGCCTTTGTTGATTTTCAGCATGATGTGACGGTTTCCGATCTGATGCTCGCGCGCGACGAAGGTTATCGGCGGGTTGAACACCTCAAGCGCTACACCACGCTGGGGATGGCGACCGACCAGGGAAAGACGTCCAATCTGAATGCGATCGGCATCATGGCCGAACTCTGCGAAACCGAGCCCGCGCAGATTGGCACCACGAGCTACCGCCCACCCTACACACCGGTTGCCTTGGCCGCCTTTGCCGGTCACTCGCGCGGTAAACGTTTTCGGCCCACCCGGCTCGCACCGACCCACGCCTGGTCGAGTCGTCAGGGCGCGGTCTTCACGGAGGCTGGTCCGTGGCTGAGGGCGCAGTACTATCCGCGCGAGGGTGAAAGTGACTGGCTGGCGGCCGCGCTTCGCGAGGCGCGTAACGTTCGTGATCAGGTGGGATTCTGCGACGTGTCGACCTTGGGCAAGATCGAGTTGTTCGGCCCGGATGTGGGCGAGTTGCTCGATTTCGTTTATGCGAATGTGTTCTCGACCTTGCCGATCGGCAAGGTGCGCTACGGCGTGATGCTGCGCGAAGACGGCGTGGTCCTCGACGACGGCACCTGTGCACGCTTGTCCGATTACCGCTGGATCATGAGCACCACGACCAGCAACGGTGCTCGCGTGCTGCAGCATCTCGAGTACTGCGCGCAGATCCATCGCCCCGATCTCAATGTTCGCTTTGCGAGCGTGACCGACCAGTGGGCACAAGTGGCGCTGGCGGGGCCTCGGGCCCGTGATGTGCTCCGGGCCATTGTCGAGGACCCGGAGACGGTCGGTGCGGACCAATTGCCCTACATGGGTGTGCGCGAGTTGGCGCTCGGAGGGGGCGTGCGCGCGCGGGTGTTCAGGATCTCGTTTTCCGGCGAGTTGGGCTTTGAGATCGCGGTTCCCGCGCGCTGGGGCGTTGCCTTGATGGAGCGTCTTGCCCACGCGGGTCGGGATTTCGGGATCATGCCCTACGGGACCGAGGCGCTCACCATCCTCAGGGTCGAAAAGGGTCATGTCGCCGGGGGCGAGCTCAATGGCCAGACCAGCGCGCGTGATCTCGGCCTTGGGCGGATGCTGTCGACCAGGAAAGACTTCATCGGACGCGCGCTGTCACGCCGCGAGGCCTTCATCGCGCCTGACCGGCCCGAGTTGATCGGTTTCGAAGCTGTGGATCCCGGGCAACGGATTCACGCTGGTGCGCATCTTTTCGAGCCGGACGCACCGCGCGATATCGCTCACGATCTGGGCTACCTCACTTCGGTGACCTTCTCACCGGCCCAGGGACGATGGATTGCGCTCGGGCTGTTGTCGGGCGGGCAGTCGAGGTTGGGGCAATCGATTGCTGCGCACGATCCCTTGCGGGGCCGGGACCTTGTGCTGAAGGTCTGCCCAGCCTGTTTTGTCGATCCTGCAGGAGAACGCGTCCGTGCCTGATGCCATCATGGCCATGAATTGGGTCCCGGTTTCGCCCGTGGAAGGTTTCCTGTCTGCGGGCAGGCATGGCCGCGCAGCGGGCGTTGCCGGGGTCGTCGCCTGCCTGCGCAGCCCGCTGTCGATCGTGCAGGTGGTGCCACTGGCTGGGCAGCGGCAACACTGCCTGCAGCGTCTGGCGCAGGTCTGGGGCGTTTCGAGCGCCGGGCTGGACGTTCAGGGCCGCGTCGCGATCGGTGCCTGCGAATGGGTCTGGTCGGGACCCGATCGCTTTGTGGTGCTTGATTCCAGCGGGGAGTCGGTGTCGGATGTGCTGCAGGCGAGGCTGGAGGACCATGCTGCCGTGATCGACCAGAGTGACGGCCGCTTCGTCCTCAGGCTCAGCGGTGCAGCAGTCCGGCAGACTCTGGCAAAGGGTGTGGGCATCGATCTCCATCCGAGCGCATTCGGGGCCGATGCCACGGCGCTCACGCAGCTGTGTCATCTGGGTGTGCAGCTGACCCGGATTGGTGGGGGTGATGTCTTTGACCTGATGGGTCCGCGCGCAGCCGCCGACGACCTCTGCGATTGGCTGCTCGCCTCGGCCGCTCAATATGGCCTGCAAGTGGAGCTTTGATTCGACGCGAGCAAACCTCGCTCACCTTCAGACAGGGCCAGGGGTCAGGCCGATGCAGGCCGGGATGGGACTTCGATCACCCTTGCTGCGTGGCCAGTGTCGACCAGCAGCTTCCGGATATCGTCGAGTGCGATCGATACGGTTGCGGTATTGATGAGGGGGTGGCACTGCAAGGCGCCCGCCTCCCAGATGGAGCCGTCCACCACCAGCTCCACGCGACCCTCATGGTCGTTGGCCACGCCAAGAATGCTGACGGCACCCGGGGTGACTCCGAGCACCTGCTGCATGGTGTCCGATGAGGCGAAACTCAGTTTGCGTACTTGCAGCGCGACCGCGAGCGCGGCGAGATCGATGCGCTTTTCGTAGGGCACGACGACCATGAAGAGGCGAGGCGAACGCGAGTCGGCGAGAAACAGGTTCTTGGCCTTGACACCGGGCATGGGCGGCACCCACTGTTCAGCCTCGGCGGTCGTGAAAACCGCTGGGTGATCACAGCGCTGGTACGGGATCGCGAGACGCTCGAGACGTTCGAACAGGGATTGGGTCATGCCGGTGGGGTCCTGGTTGCGAAGGGAAGGGCGAATGATGAGACGTGCACCTCGATGGTAAATGAAATGAACAACCGCCTGAACGCGTATCAGCAGCCGATCGGTGATGACTTGCCGGACTGGACGGGGGCAAAGCTGCCGGGTGCCACGCCGCTCGTGGGGCAATACACGCGGCTCGAGCGCATCGATCCGGAGCCTCATGCCGCGCAGCTTCATCAGGCATATGCCGAGGCGCCCGACGCGCGCGACTGGACCTACATGACGGTCGGGCCATTCGATACGCTTGCCGCTTATGAGGCCTATCTTGTGCGCTTGGTGCCATCTCAAGACCCGATGCACTATGCCGTGGTCGATCAGGCGAGCGGTGCTGCCGTGGGCACGTTCGCACTGATGAGGGTCGATGCCCCGAACGGCGTCATCGAAGTGGGCAGCGTCGCATTCTCCCGCCGCATGCAGAAGACGAGGCTCGGCACCGATGTGATGGCGACCCTGTTGAAGCACGTCTTCGTCGATCTGGGCTATCGCCGCTTCGAGTGGAAATGCGATGTGCTGAACGCCCCGTCGCGTGCGGCCGCGCTGCGCTTCGGATTCGCCCATGAAGGTTTGTTCCGCCAGGCCATCGTCACCCGTGGCCGCAATCGCGATACTGCCTGGTACTCGATCATCGATCGCGAGTATCCGGCCCTGGCGACGGCGTATCGAAATTGGCTCGACCCGGCGAATTTTTCCAGTGAGGGTCGCCAGATCCGTTCGCTCTCGGCGTGCATCGCCGAGTCGAGATCGGGCGGCGGCGCGGTCGATCGGTCCGCCTGATTGCCCTCAAGGGGCGTTTGGTTCGCTCGACTTGCTCGGATCGCTCCATTGCTGCGATTCACCTCCTCTGCGCTTGGTTTGCTGAATAGCCATAACCCGTAGCTCGGCTTAGTAAAAGGCAAAGTCCGTGAACTTTATGGTAGTTTACTGGTCTGAAGAGACGCCAACTCACGCTATGCATTCTTACGGTAAGTTAAACCGGCTTCAGCAGGAACTCCCCGAGGGGCTCCTTGTCGATGCCACCTGGATGGAAGCGCACGGTTACTCATCCTCACTGCGCAGCCAATATGTCAGTGCCGGCTGGCTCGAGAGCCCGGCGAGGCGGGTCTATCGTCGCTCGCGCGCGCCGCTGACCTGGCAGCAGGTCGTGATCTCGCTTCAAACGCTGCTGGAGTATCCACTTATCGTAGGCGGTCGAACTGCGCTCGAACAGCAGGGCTACGCCCACTACCTATCAGCAGCTGTGCGGGAGGTTCACCTGTATGGGCCGAAACGCCCGCCGACATGGCTCGACCAATTACCGCTGTGCGTGAGTTTTCGCTGGCACAACAGTCTGAGGTTGTTTCCCGGTGACGTCGATGTTTCACCAGGTCCAGCCTGCGGCATGGCCAGTGAGGGTGATCTGACACCCCACACCCTGTGTTATGCGAGCAGGGAGAGGGCGGCCATCGAATTGCTCGACGAACTCCCCCACCGTGAGAGTTTCGAGCAGGTCGATGCCCTGATGGAAGGGATGAGCGATTTGAGTCCCCACCGCGTACAGGTCCTGCTCGAGCGTTGCGCAAGCGTGAAAGTCAAGCGGCTCTTTCTGTTTTTTGCCGAGCGTCATCGCCACGCCTGGCTTGCAAGACTGGATATCTCCCGCTTCGATCTCGGATCAGGCAAGCGTCTTCTGGTCAAAGGCGGCAAGCTTGACCCGCGCTTCAACATCACCGTGCCTGTCGACCTTGGAGGGTCATGAGACCCATGGGGTTTCTCGATATTTACCGGAAGCAGGTATCTCTTCTCATCCGTGTCATTCCATTTGTGGCGAGGGAGAATGTCTTTGCGCTCAAGGGCGGCACCGCTATCAACCTCTTTGTGCGCGATATGCCGCGTCTATCGGTGGATATCGATCTAACCTACCTGCCTGTTGAGGATCGCGCCACTTCGCTTTCCGGAATTAACTGTGCCTTGTTGAGGATCAGGGACCGGATAGAGAGGGGAATGCGCGGCGTTCGCGTCAACCCGTCCCGCATAGCCGACGGGAAAACCGTCACCAAGCTGATCGTCAGGACGACCGATGCCCAGATCAAAATCGAGGTGACGCCAGTACTGCGCGGTACTGTCTATGCCCCGGCATTGACGCGCGTTGTACGCGCTGTGGAAGAGGCTTTCGGCTTTGCCGAAATTCAGATGGTTTCGAACGCCGACCTTTATGCCGGAAAGATCGTGGCGGCGCTCGACCGCCAGCACCCTCGTGACCTCTTTGACGTGCGTGATCTACTGGCGAACGAAGGCATAAGCGACGAATTGCGTCGTGCCTTCCTGGTCTATGTTCTCAGCCACAACCGACCGATGGCTGAACTCCTCGCGCCGACGCGCAAACCCCTCGCCGGGGAATTTGAGCGCGGTCTTGTTGGTATGACACGGAGGGTAGTCGAGCTTTCGGAACTCGAGGCCGCGCGTGAGGCGCTGATCTGCGCGATCGTGCGTGATATGCCCGAGCCGCACCGGCATTTTCTGCTTGGGTTCAAGCGGGGACAGCCGGATTGGTCGCTGGTCGGCATTCCAGAGGCGCGACGACTACCGGCCGTCCAATGGAAACAACGCAACCTTGACCAACTTGCTGCTGAGCGGCGCCGAGAACTGGCAATCGCTCTTGAAAGCGTGTTGCTTCCAATCCCGACCCCGAGCCCGCCCGCGCCGGCCCCGGACAGCGGCCGCGACGCCCGATAATGTGCCGCACAAGATATCGCTCCGTAAGGATGGTTCATGGCGCACTCTACGATCACCACAAAAGGGCGGGCTACCGTGCATGCTGCCTTCGCCGCGACGCCCTGACCAGACCACCTCGCCGCGCGAGATCGTCATGCCCGGCCAGGCCTTGAATTCCATACCTTTGTAAGGCGTCTGGTCGACCGCGCGGTGGAGGATCAATGCTTCAGACGGCTTCATTGTCCATCCCAAGTTGAAATTCCGCTGCACGATAGGGCGGATCGGTATCGAACGCAAGACCCCGCCACACTCGATTGCAAGGTTCTCGTCGGGTGATGCGACCGAGTCCGAGCTAGCGCTCAGCGGCGCGGCGAGCGGTCGCGGCCCAGTACGCGAGAGGAGTGTGAGCGGGCATTGGACATGACTGAGCGGGAGTCCCCAGATCCGCTCGCTCTCCGCGTGCATCGCCGAGTCGAGATCGGGCGGCGGCGCGTGGGGCTTGCCCTGAGAATGCCCGGCCGGGCTTCAGCCTGTCAAAGACCTCGGGTGCGTGCGAAATGAACTGGTGTTCAGCGCCGCGTCTGAGGCCGGAAGTAGAAGTCTCCGATCAGGCTTGAACTTTCCCACGGGATCTGCGAGCCCCGCGTCTGATCCAAGACGGCTCGTCGAACGTTCTTGAATACTTGTTCAATCGACTGATCAGGCTCCCTGATCGAGGCGAGCAGGCTTTGGGTAAACGGACTGTTTCGTCCGTCACCGTCGAGCGCCACCCGACCGGGTGCGGTTGAAAACGCGATGAAGGTGCCGACCGGAGCATCCATCCGCCCGAGGCCCGAGCGGACATTGCGAAGGCTCCGGGGCAGGTCGTTGTTTCGACAGGCGTCCAGGATCACGATATTCACGCGCTGTCGATTACGAGTGCTGCTTTCGTCCAGCATGGAGAGAATCAGCGCCGCGTCAAACGCCTGATCCGCGATTTCGTATTCACGCTGGATATCCGCGTCGGTCGGAATCAGGTAGTTGCGGCCATTCAACTCGATACCGTGGCCGGCGTAGTAGACAAGTGCCACGTTGCTGGTTTCGATCTCGTCCGAAAACCGTCGCATGATGCTTCGCATCTCGCGCAGCGATGCGTTTCGCGCCTGCAAGACTTCGAAGTCCAGCGCCTTCAAAGCCTCAGCCATGTCTTCGGCGTCGTTGGCTGGATTACGCAAAGGAGCGGTTCGGTATGCCGCGTTGCCGATGACCAGAGCGACGCGCCGTTCCTTGGAACGCGTATCGGCCGTTGCAACTGGAGCGACAGGTTCGGGACGCGGTGGTGGCGGGGAAACGGTGGGGGCGGATTGCGCCGTCAATACAACGGGTGCGGGCAAACGCTCTGTGGCGGTTGGTGCGACCGGCTTGGTCGAATTCGATTCCGCCGGCAGGGACGGCTTTGTCGCGTGAACTATTGTGGGGCTCAGGAGCTCTGAATTGGAATCGCTGGTGATGCTTGAGAGCGAGTATGCGACACGGGCCGACGGCGCGCCCGAGATACGCTTCACATCGCGGCGCCAGGGGATTTCGTACTCCCTGTCCACATGAACGGTCTCGATTTCGTGGAAATGGTTGTTTACGATGCCGCGGTGGTCCACCTCGACCACGAACACATCCCGCGGTCCCAATGGCGTTTCGATGGTTGTTCGCTCCTTGACTGTAACGGTGTACTGCCAGGTCTGTCCTTCGCGGGAGTTTGTGAATTGTTCGACTTTTCCTGCCTCAAGAGGGAATAAGCGCTGGACAGCCTGAGTGAATTTTTTCGTGAAGTCACCGTCACGCTTTGTCGCGATGACAATCCCGCGATACATGTGCAATCTCTGCTCGCCCGAGGGGGTGAGCCCACGTGCGGTAAATGTCAGCCAGTCGCCGTCGTCTTTGACGATGTTGATCTCAACAGGGGGCCCATCGCTGCGCAGGCCCTTGATGTTCAGGCCCTTGCGCGAGGGTCTGGGTTGCTGAGCACCGTTTGCTTGCGGTGGTGTGTGGGTGCCTGCCGCTGCACGTGGTCCTGCGTCAGCGACTTCGCCGTCGACGCGACGAAATATGCTTGTTTGAGGATAGTTTGGCGCGCCCCCGCGCTGGGACGAAAAAAACGAGGGCCAGAAGCCCGCCTCGACCGCAGCCAGATACTGTCTGGACCAGTCCATCATGGCCGACGCTGCGTCGCTGAGAAAGCTTGACGAAGGTCGGGATGAGTCATTCAGCACGAGATCGTCAGCCCGATCGAGCCCGAGACGGTCGTGGTTGAAATAGATATGCCAGGACACCCTGTCACCTGTAAGTTGCGACATGTAGCCATACACCGCGAACGCGTTCGAGTGAAGTTCCGGGATGACTGGGCGTAGAGACTCTGTGATCAGGCGCGCTGCGGTGTTACTGCTGTCGCCGCCACGGCGGACACGGCCGGGAAAGCCCTCCATCGGAGCACCTGCGATGCATTTGACGCGCGTGCTGTTTTCGTTTGTGTCGATTGCGTTCTTGAACGGGCGGGAACTCATCGAGCCGCTCTGGCACGGATGGCCGCTCCAGTTGACTCTTGCGAACTCTGTCCATTGCAAGGTCATGATCGTGATGGGTGCCTCGCGATCACTGGCGGACAAGACGAGGTTTCGAACCTTTTGGGACGGCGGGACGCCGGTGGCCCCGGGCGCAGGTTTATGCGCAGCATATTCATACGGGTCTGAACGAGTGTGGGTCGGGATTGTTGCGGACCGGTGGCTGGCGGATCTTAACCGCTTTGGCAGTCGAGGTTAAGATTGCTGCTCTGTCCTCCGATGGGTCGCCATGAAGATCGTTTTGGCCCTGCTGGTGCTGCTGTGCTCGGCCTGCCCGGTTTTCGCGCAGCAGGCCGAGTCACGCGTGGCGCTGGTGATTGGGAACAGCAATTACCAGCAGGGGCCGCTGCGCAATCCCATCAATGATGCCCGCGACATGTCCGCCCGCTTGCGCGAACTGGGGTTCGTGGTGGTGGAGCGCACCGATCTGCGGATTCGGCAGATTGGCAGCACGCTGCGAGAGTTCAGGGGGCGCCTCACGCCCGGCTCCGTCGCCCTGGTGTTCTACGCGGGTCATGGCCTGCAGATTCGCGGGGAAAACTATCTGCCGGCGGTCGATGCCCAGATCGAGGGCGAGGAGGATGTGCCCAACCAGAGTCTGGCCGTTCGCCAGATCATGGATGTTCTGGCCGAGGCGGGAACACGGCTCAACCTCGTGTTCCTCGACTCGTGTCGGGACAACCGTTTTCAGCGGAGCTTTCGGTCCGCCCTACAGGGACTCGCGCGAGAGAGCGTCCCTTCGGGCACTTTGCTGTCCTTTGCCACGCGTCCCGGCGGGCTCGCCGACGACGGTCCGGAGCGAAACGGGCGCTACACGGCCGCCTTGCTCGAGGCCATGCGGCGAGTCGATCAGCCAATCGAGCGCGTGCTGAAGGACGTCGCCACGGCCGTCCGCCAGGCAACGCGTAACCAGCAGGAGCCGTGGATCGAGGGAAGCATCCAGGGCGAGTTTTGCTTTGGGACCTGTGCCGAGGCGATTGCCGCGCCCCCGCCGCCGCCTGACCGTGAGGATCGTTTCTGGGAGTCGGCGCAGAAGATCGGCAATCGCGAGGCCTATGAGGCGTATCTGAAACAGTATCCGTCGGGTCAGTATGCGCCGCTGGCGAGGGCGGCGATTGCTCGGCTGGCGCAGGCGGTGCAGGTTGTACCGGTCAAGCCGGTTGCGCCGCCGACTGCGCCCCCTTCGCCGCCCGCGCGGGTGGGGTTGGGTGTGCCCGGAACGGTGTTCAAGGACTGTGATGTTTGTCCGGAGATGGTGGTGATTCCGGCGGGACGCTTTCAGATGGGCGCAGCGCCGGGTGAGGAGGAGACAGAGGGCCTACCCGAACGGCTCCGTAACCGGAGTCAGCCGCA
>Ga0169931_10004170_pt1 | contig 22588 bp, 19 predicted proteins | sample Kivu_15m_20L_FD_129675 | JGI IMG/M metagenome (GOLD analysis project Ga0169931, IMG submission 129675) | Freshwater microbial communities from Lake Kivu, Western Province, Rwanda to study Microbial Dark Matter (Phase II) - Kivu_15m_20L... | ecosystem: Environmental > Aquatic > Freshwater > Lake...
ACAATAACGCATAAACTTCCTTTCCCACAGAGAACGATAAACGATATTTGTGGGATCACCTTTATACTTTTTGGGGTTTTCTGGACGGTATTTTCCCTTATAACTCATATACATACTATAGATCCTTAAGTAATATTTATAGATGGCTGAACCATTTAGGCCAGATTATCCAGCAAATGAATACAGAGTAGATCCAATCTACGCAAGGATGACTCTGCCTAGAAACACGAATGATAATCGTTCAGCTTTACCTGGTGTAAGAGATTTATTTGGCGAATTATCTGTAACTAGCCAATATAAAGTTACTCTCTTTCTGGGAGATACATATCCAACTACAAATTCAGATTCTGATATCAACGCTTGGTTAGTCACTTGTGGGGTTTTGGGTGGAAATTTATTTAATGGTGGGTCATTTTTAAATTCCCTCCGTTATGAGTTTATGTGTTATAGAACTTCTCTGCCTGGTGTATCTTTGACCATGGGAGAAGAAACGGGAAGTAGACAGGGAATAGTTGAAAGATTTCCCATCAGAAGAGATTTTCCGGAAATTACCATGGAATTTTATGTTGATGCTGAATATGGAGTTATTCGTTTATTTGAAGAATGGATAAATTTCATCAATCCTCTTTATAATACAAGAGGTAGATTGAAATCCGGAAATCCGAGAGGAGGAGTTGGTCAATTTGGTGATGAACAATTTTTTAGATTTAGATATCCAAGCACGTATAAAAGAGATTTGGCTGTTACCAAATTTGAAAGAGATTTTTTCATAAATGACTCAAATATGAGAAATGTTGAGAGAACTCCTTCAATGTTAACTTATAAGTTTATTAATGCTTTTCCTACTCAGTTAACTGCACTTCCAGTTAGTTATGATGGTAGCACACTTACAAAAACAACTGTAAGTTTTAACTATGATCGTTATGTAATATTAAATCATTTTGGTACTGGTCAAAATAATTACCAAAATTCAAATACTGCTTCAAACGGAGATACCATATCACTTGCAAGGCCGTCTATTTCTTGGGGAAATAATACCCAAACACCAAGTCCATCTCCAACATTTGGAGTTAACTCTGGAATTGATGTTTCTCCATCTTTCCAACCACTCTAAATAAAGTTAACTGATTACATAATTGATATGCCATTACCTAAGATTGCTACCCCAACTTATGAACTTAAATTGCCTTCTACAGGAAAACCAATAAAGTATAGGCCATTTTTAGTCAAAGAAGAAAAAGTTTTAATTTTAGCTTTAGAAAGTCAAGATATCAAACAAATTACACTTGCGATTAAATCAGTTTTAAAAGACTGTATTATCACAAAAGGTATCAAAGTAGAAGAATTGCCTTCCTTTGATATTGAGTATATTTTTCTAAATGTTCGTGGTAAATCTGTTGGAGAAGCTATAGATTTAGTCGTAACATGTTCTGATGATGGACAAACTGAAGTTCCTGTGAAAATCTTTGTAGATGAAATTCAAGTTCAAAAAGATCCTGAACACACTACAGAAATCCGAGTCGATGATCAGATTGTGATTAAAATGAAGTATCCATCATTGGATCAGTTCATTAAAAATAACTTTGATTTTACAACTCAAGAATCTGTATCAACAATTGAAAAATCCTTTGATATTATCTCTTCGTGTATTGAATCTATTTTTACTGAAGAAGAAGCTTGGGCTGCTGCAGATGTGACTAAGAAAGAATTGATTGAGTTTATTGAAAGTATGAACGCAGATCAGTTCAAAAAGATTGAAAAGTTCTTTGAGACAATGCCTAAACTGTCTCATACTTTCACTGTTGTTAATCCAAATACTAAAGTAGAAAATACTGTAACACTAGAGGGGCTAACGAGTTTTTTCGGCTAATTATGGCTCATATTGATCTTGAGTCATATTTCCGTATCAATTTCGCCCTCATGCAGTTCCATAAATACTCATTGACAGAGATTGAAAATATGATGCCTTGGGAAAGAGATATCTATCTTACCCTGTTGAAAATGCACATTGAAGAAGAAAACTTAAAGGCACAACAGGCAACAAACCGTGGCAGTTAGTTCACCTCTTAATCCATCTACTATTGTAAGAGAAAGACCTACAACGGCTGCAGCTGCTCAAAATTTTATTACTGGTGGATCTCCTCTTGGTGAAGGCGTGGTCGCTAGTGCTGCAAATAAAATTGTAGGATTTCAAAGAGGCGCAGCAGCAGTTGCAGCAAGGCCTCCTGATTTAAATTCAATTATTCAGACATTATCTTCAAATATTCTGAATAATGTAGAAAATAGAGTACAATCAATAAATCAAAATGTAACTCAGATTGTTAATAAAACTCTTGGTGAACTTGGAACGGACTATAAAGATAGACTGGGTAAAATTGATGCAGCAAGACCAAATTCGATTTTACAAAACTTCTTAAGTTTATACAAACAAGCTTTAGAATATATACAATTCTTAGGTAATCGAAGAAATGTAAAAACACTTGGAGATAACTTAAAATCTCTTCAAAATATTTTTTCAGAAACATTTAATGTTGCAAGAATTATTCGACAAACTATCGTAAGAATAGTAAAACAACTTTCTAGTTTACCTGCAGCTACATCAGGTGGTGGTGGACTTAATTTGGATATTGATATTCCTGGAGGAAGTCTTAGAAAAGGCCCAATGAGTGGGATCTCCAGAATGATGAGGCGTCGTCCTGGAATGATGTTGGGTGGTGCTGCATTAGCTGGTGGACTTGGAACGCAAGTTGTGAGTGGATTGTTAGATATTGGTGGAGATGTTCAAGCTGCTCCAATGTCTGAAGGAACAATACCAGGAGTTTTACTAGATCGTTTTAATTCTATATTAGATAGATTTTCTTCAGCCATAAATTCTCTTTCAAACATTAGAAGAGATCGACCATCTTCGGGAGGAGGTGGTGGTGGAGCTGCGCCGCCACCACCAGAAGATAAAAAACCACCCGGAGGAGGTGGAGCTCCTGTAGTTAGTAGTGGATCCGCTGGAGAGAATATTGCAGCATTTACTTCTACTTTGGAAGCAACTGGGGCGCAAAATCAAGCAGATGTAATGCAAGTAATGATTAATCGTGCTGCTAGAAATCATTCTGGATATGGAGATTTATTCGGACAAGTTACTGCTAGAGAACAATTTAGTCCAATTTCTGCAGCAATTTATGTTGAGAGCGCCGATAAAAATGCTCAAAGAATTTACGGGCCGATTGCGGCAAAACTTGGTAGAAATCCACAAGAAAGAATTGCAAAATTAAGAGAAATTGCAGAAGGACCAAATGGACTTGAAAATTTAAGAAAACTTTTCGGTAAAGGAGATCCCGCATCAGCTTCAAAAGTTTTAGAAGATTTTAAAACCCAAGGAGTTATGTCTCAAACATCTGCAAAAGATATTGGAGGAGGACTTTATTTTAGAGGCAGAAGTTACACTGGCGGAGGAGTATATTTTGATAGAGGTTCTAACCGATTTATAGGAGGCAAAGGAAAAGGTCCAGCAACATTAGCTCAAGTTTCAAAAGAAACTCCAACAACTGTAGCTGCACCAACAAAACCTAGTGTAACTGCTGCTCCCACACAAGCAACAAATGCACAGCAAGTTGCACAATCTGTTTCCAGACCACCAGTTCAACAAACGTCACAAATTACTGTTGCACCAATGGATATGTCAAGTCCACAAACTCAATCTACAAAAATGGGCGACAAAGTAATGCCTCCACCAGTAGTAAACAAAGGAGGATCTTCAGTTCCATTCTTAACTTCATCCAATCATGATAATTTCCTTACATTATATTCTAAATTAGTTTATAATATTGTGGACGGATAATATATGGCACCCGTAAAAAAAGAAGAGCCATTAAGGTCTCCACTGTTAGCTGCTTTTAATAATATCGTAAATATCAATCGTTCTGGATCTCAAATGAGATCGACTCAAAGTTCATATAATGAATTTTTGAGATTTATGGATGTTGAAATTAAAAATTTAGAATCAATTAAACTTCCAGATAATAGACAATTAAAAAAAATATCTAATATTAATGTTGCTCCAACCTTCGGATCCGCAGGAAGTTTACTTTCCAGTTTAGCAAGTGGTGCATTAGATGTTGGAGGGCTTGTAGGGGACTTTTTCGGAGGAAGTAAAAAAAATCCAAAATCTGGAAAACCAATACCAAAGGGAACAAAACTTAGAATTCCTGGTGTTAGAGGACTACCAATCATCTCAACTGCTTTGGCTGGATTAGACTTTGCACAAGGAATATCTCAGGGAGAATCCGTAGGTAAAGCTGGTGCAGGAGCGTTAGGATCTGCCGCTGGTGCTGCTGGAGGTGCTCTTGCTGGTACAGCGTTAGCTGGAGTCATTGGACAAGCATTAGTACCAATTCCAGGATTAGGATTTGTTCTTGGTGCAGGAGTTGGTGCTCTGGGTGGAATGGCTGGAGGATATTTAGCTGACAGAGCATATGAAGCTGCCACGGGAGAAGGAAAAGCAAAAGAAGAAGCACAGGCCAGATTAAAACAACAAGAACAAAAACAAAAAATTGCTGCTGCATCACTTACTGAGGTAACTTTTCCGCAAGTATTGGATAAGTTTGAAAGTGTCATCGTTCAATTTGAAAGGTCAGTTTCACTTGGAACTTTTGGTGCTACCGAAACATCTTCAGATGTAGATTCACAAGAAATAAGTGATGAAGTTATGGAAAATGATGATTATGGAGATAGAGATACAAGTGGAAGCACTCTTCAGGGAACTATGCAAGAACTTGAAGCTTCTGGAGGATCTTTACCAAGTTCCAAGTTGGGATCTAAGTATGGAATGAGAAGACACCCAATTAGAGGTGGAATGAGAATGCATAGAGGAAATGATTATCCCATGTCAACTGGAACTCCAATTAGTGTAATTCAACCTGGTACGGTTGCAAATGCTGGGTTTGTTGGTAATGGATATGGTAATCAAGTAAAAGTTGATCATCCAGGAGGTGTTAGTAGTTTTTATGCACATTTAGACTCAGTAAATGTTCAGGCGGGACAACAAATAACACCAGGTACAGTTATCGGAAAAGTTGGTAGTACTGGGCAATCAACTGGCCCCCACTTACATTTTGAAGTAGATGTAAATGGAAAAACAACTGATCCAACTCCATATCAAGATAAAATTTTTAGATTTGGTGGAAATGTTAAAGTTAAATCATCCGTCAAACCTCAACAAAATTTAGCTGGACAAGATATTGCCACACAACAACAACAAAACCAACAGAGTAAATTACAAACTCCTGCAAAACCAACACAAGATTTGTCTCAAATGCCAACAAATCAGTTAAAGGGGATGTTCGATTCTACAGTGACTGGTCTCACAACTCCTGCAGTGATCAAAGCTACAGAACAAGCAAGAATTAAAGGGACAGAATCTGGGTTGTCTGGAGAAGCTCTAGAAAGAGAAATTATGATAGCCGGCATCAGGGCTAAAAACGCAGAAGCTCAAGTTGTTGCTATGTCTCAGCAACCAGTGATACCACAACAACTAGAACAATACCCAGACTATAATTTACCTCAGTCTAGTGTTACTTTAATACCTATGATGATGGGTGGAGGGGGTGGATCTCAACAGAGGCCAATGGTTATTTCATCAGGAGGTGGTGGAGGTGGAACAATGGTTATGCCACCAGTACCTGAGGGGCAGGTGTTAAATAGCTTATTTAAAACTATTTTACTTACGAATTTGTCAGGAACATAATATGTCAAATGCGTTAACAACACTAAAATTCAATTTAGTTTCAATTCAATCTTCAGAATCCAATAAAAAGATTGATCTGACAAATTCTATCGTATTTTGTGATTATTTTGAAGATATTCTGTCTCCATGTGTAATGATGACTATTCAAGTTGCGGCATCATACTCCATATACAATGGACTTCCAATTCGCGGCGGAGAAAGGGTAGATTTGGATATTGAAACTTTAAGTGGTAATTTTAAACTTACTGGTGACTACGCAATGTATGTTTACAAAGTAAGTGGTATTGTTTCTGATGCTGCCAAAGAGTATTTTACTCTCCACTTGTGCTCTAGAGAAGGACTCACTAATGAAACCGCAAGAGTTCAAAAAAAATATGAAAAGAAATCAATAAATGATCATGTGGAATCAATACTAAAAGATGTATTGCAAACTAAAAAATTTAAAAGTAGTAATATAGAAAAAACATCTAATTCTTACAGTTTTATTGGAACATTAAAAAAACCATTTCATATTTTGACTTGGTTGGGCCCAAAAGGAATTCCTGCAACATCATCTTCTGGAAATAATGGAAAAACTGCAAAAGGAGTCGCAGGATTTGTTTTTTATGAAAATAAAGATGGATTTCATTTTAGAAGTATTGATACATTAGTGTCCTCAACACAATCTCAAAATGCCAGCACATCCAAAGAATCTATTCCAAAGTATAATTACAATCCTGGAGTAATAGAATCATCTAATTTAGATAATAATTTTAATATTCTCAATTATAATTTTGAAAAAAATACTGACTTGATGAAATCTCTTAGAGTTGGCATGTATGCAAACATTACATATTTTTATGATCTTTATAAAAACCAAATTGATGGTATTACATATAACATCAATTCTGAAGTTAAATCAAAACTTGGGGGATCAAAAATACCATATCCCAAAGACTTTGGTAATAGACCATCAAGAATTCTTTTCAGATCTTCAGATGTTGGAATGTTAGATTCTGAAGGTGAAAAAGAAGATTCGGGAAGAGATAATACCGATATGGCTAAATCATTTTCTCGTTATAATTTATTGTTCACACAGTCACTAAATATGATAGTACCGATGAATATAAATTTGAAAGCCGGTAATTTAATTTACGCACAGTTTCAACAAGTTGATGCAGGCCAATCTGGTGAAGTTGATCCCGAACAAAGTGGTAATTATTTAATAAAAGAAGTAAGACATCATTTTGAAGGGGGTCAAATGATTTCTTCACTAAAACTCGTTAGAGACTCCTACGGATTATATGGAGCAAAACAATGAATAACATAGATGCACACATCCAAAGAGATAAAGAAATTCTTGACAATGCTTTTACTTCTCCACAAGCGAGAAGACATACTCAAGAAGAATTAGAAGCTCTAGAAGCTTATAAAGTCAATCATCCGAATGATGATCATGATCCAACTCCATTAGAGTTATATTGCGATACACATCCAGATGCTGCTGAATGTAGAATTTACGAAGACTAATGATAGATGAATCTTTTGTAAAATCAAACTTTTTAGGAAGAGACGGATTCATTTGGTGGATTGGCCAAGTTGCCGATCCATCAGTTTGGAGAAATGATGCAACACGCATTGATAATGGAAAGGAAGCTTGGGGATATAGATGTAAAGTAAGAATTATTGGTTATCATAGTTTCAGCAGAAATGAATTGAAGGATGAAGATTTACCTTGGGCTCATGTTCTAACTAGTGCATCTGACGGTGCTCCCGGTCAAGGTGGATTTGGTAAATTACCTTTACTTATCGGAGGAGAGTCTGTAGTAGGATTTTTCTTAGATGGAGAGGAAGCACAACAACCAGTCATTATGGGTTGTTTCCATAGAAGTCCAATAGTAGAAAATATAGACAATCCAGAACCTTTTCAACCTTTTACTGGATCAAAAGGGCCATTTTCAACATCTGGAAATAAAGAACAAGCAACTAGATTAAAACAACAATCAGATGGAACTGCAAAAGAAATTGAAGAAAATATTGGCCCAGGATCTCAATTTGAAATGTTTTCAAATCCACAGTTTGGTACAGATTCTACGGGTAGTTTAGATTTAGATCCAGGATTTAGTCCACTTACAACCGATACTAGTGATAAAGCTGGTTCGTTATTTGGCAATCCAAATATACCCCAAGATCAATTATTTTATGATGAAATGGGAGAGGCTGCATTTTATAAAGCATTTGATACTACTGGTAATGTTCCAGGAGAAAATGGTTGTGGAAACAATATTTTATCTCAAATTACAAGTGCTTTACAAACGTTCATCAAAACAATTAATGGTCTAGAAAAAACTGCTATAGGATTTATAGATCCAATTAGAAATGCTGTAGTAGACGTTCAACAAATTGTCAGATCTGTTTCTAGACTTGTTGCATCTATTATGAAGTTTGTAATTAACGGAATGCGCGATAGTATTTTTAAGTTAGTCGGAAAATTATTCAAACTTCTTGGAATTGCCATTCCATCCCCATTACAATTACCAATCTCGGAGGCTGCTAAAAATATTTTAAACATTATCTTTTGTATTTTTGAGAAATTATTTGGCCCTCTGATGGACTTTATCATGGGTCTTTTAAATGGAGTTGTCGGTAAGAGTCCAAATATACCCCGTTGTGCAGTAGAAGAAATTACTGGATCACTAGTCAATAAACTAGCTGATATGCTAGACGGAGCTTTGTCTGGAATTTTAGCTGGACTAGATTGGTTAGCAAATGGAATTAGTTCTATTGCAAGTGCATTGACTTCTGGATTGAATATGATTAGTCAACTTTTAAGTTTCTTAAGTTGCGACTCGTTAGCTTGCAGAACTACTACTTCATGGGATCCTTTCAGTGGAGCATCTTTTCCATCTTTAGACAGTTGGCAAAATATTATTGGAAATATGGATATCTTGAATGGACTTGGAGGCCCAGATCAGGCTTTAGGATATTTGTCCGCATTCGGATCTTCAGATACACCGTTTAAAAATTGTAGAAAAACTATTGTAAATCCACAAACACAAGATGATCTTGCTCCAATGCCTCTTGGAGTTAAGTTTTATAAATGCATTCCCCCAGAAGTTCGAATTTATGGAGACGGTGTTGGAGCTAGAGCAAAAGCAGTAGTTTCTGAGGTAGATGGATCTATCGTGACATTTTTATTGTGTGATCCTGGTAGAGGATATACATATCCACCAGAAATAAGAATTGTAGATAATTCAAATTATGGAAGAGGTGCTCAAGCAAAAACAATTATTTCAAATGGAAGTATACAATCAATTTACATTGTTAATCCGGGAAAAAATTATTGCCAAACCAATTTAACTGAAGAAACATCTCCAGGAATAGGAACAGATGGTGAATTAAAATCCACTCCATGTTTGGATGTTGGTGAAGGTAGATTGTCGCCAAATGTTGTTGGAATTAATACTAATTTCATAATTGTAAGGCCTGGATTGGGATATACCTCTGGAGATACGATACAAGTAGGCAATTGTTTTTATAGACCACTTCTTACCGAAAATGGTTCTATTATTAATTTTCAAACTTTGAGTAATTGTCCAGATCAATTTAAAACTCCCCCAGAAGTTACCATAAATACTAGAACTGGTGCGGGAGCTGTGATTTATCCAGTTCTACAATTCGTACCACAATTTATTGAAGATAATCCTGATCTACAAGTTGGAATCGCTTCACTTGTAAGTGTAATAGACTGCCCAGGTCAACCAGGTAGAACTGTTAAGATTCTTAGAGAAGCTGTGAGATCTGAACTACCATTGGTGATTAAAACTGAGTCAAGTTCTTCATCTTCAAATAATCAATCTACATCAACTACAACTCAAACCACCACTACACAGACACAGACAACAACTACTACAACTACATCATCACCATCTCCTTCCCCATCCCCGTCCCCCGCTCCTCCTCCTCCTCCACCACCACCATCACCGTCACCACCTCCTTCACCTTCACCACCTCCACCGCCACCTCCTTCACCTTCACCACCTCCACCGCCACCTCCTTCACCTTCACCACCGCCACCTCCTCCTGGTGGAGGTGGTGGTGGATACGGCGGCGGTTATGGTTACTGAAATAAATAAAAAAAACCTGTATACACAATAAACCATGGCTGATACTGGAAAAAAAGAGTATTACGAAAAAAAACCAGGATTTGTAGTCAAGTCTGGAACAGAAATACCAATTACTGGCCAGAAGACAGATTATGCTGTTTTTACCGATAATGGCCAAGGCTTTGAATTTACAACCGATGGTCAACATAAACAACACTGCAAAAAAACATCATATGAACTTTGTGGAGTCGAAGGTAATGATGGTGAACCAGCTAAAGTTATAAGGGCTAAAAGGGGTGATATCATTATTGAAGCAATGGATGGAGATATAATTCTTAGAGGAAAAAATATTAGAGTCGTTGCTTTAGATGGATCTGGGGAAGTTACAATAATTTCCGGAAAACATTTTTCAGTTAATGCTCCCGTTACCAATATAAAAGGTGGTAATGGAAACTTTTTAATGACAAACAGTGCATCAATAGGTGCTCAAGCAGTTGATACAAATGGAAATATGCAGAATACTCAAACAAGTGGAGTTGAAGAATGTCAGTCATCTATATTAAGTAGATTATTAAGTATTGTCAAAAAATTCCAATCTTTCTTTGAATAATGAAGAGGTAAAATATGCCTGCAGAACCCGTAAAATATATTGGTGACAAACTTGTTGTTGGTCAGGTAGATTATTCTTTTGTTCCTGGTTGTGTTCCACCAATTCCCGGAAGTTCAATTTTAAATGGACCTGTGTGGATTGGTGCTGGTGGGCCCCCGATTCCTTTAGCTAATTGTATGATTGGCCCTGGGTTAAATCCCATCACACTTCAAGTTACTGGAATCTCCAATATTTTTGGAGTCGTTAATAGATCAGCCGTCTCAAATGTCACAGGATTAACATCTAAAGTTGGCATTACGTTAAGAAACGCACTAAGTTTGAGTAATTCTATTAATATCAAAAATGGAATGAATCAAGGAACTAAGTGGAATACATTTCAAATTGTTCAAGTAGAAAAAACTTTAACAGCACAAAAGATTTTAACTCCATATATTGACGCACAATTTGGAAAATTTGCTTCAGTTGCAGCTCCGTTTAAAAAATTTGATATTCCCCATCCCAACAAATTGGGCATGAGACTTAGACATGCTTGCATTGAAGGTCCAGAAGTTGGTGTCTATTATAGAGGTAGATTAGTTGGAAATAATGTGATAGAATTACCAGATTATTGGCATAATTTAGTAGATCCAGAATCTATTACAGTCAATCTAACTCCTCATAGTTATTATCAAGAACTTTATGTCAAAGATATTGAATGGGGAAGAAAAATTAACATAGTAAATAATACGGGCAGTGGAATTGATTGTAGTTATGTAGTTTATGCTGAAAGAATTGATGTAGAAAAACTTGAAATTGAGTACAAAGAATAATGCCAACAGGAATTGGAACGACAAGTGTATCTAGAAATACTTCAGAGGAGTCTAATCTCATTAGATCTTCTTTGAATTTAACTAGTGGTGCAAATAATTCTCAAAATATAATTCAATCTTTGAAAGATGAAAAAGAACAAAAAATAGCTCAAAGAGAGGGAACTAATGATATTCTTCTTCTGACTGACGTAACTATTGACGGATACGATAGTTTAATCGTAAATATGGACAAACCTTTGCCGGGTTTGATTCAAGAAATCAATACAACAATTACAAATGTAAAAAATGCTTATGACATTAGAATACAAGATCAATGTTTAAGTAATTTAATTTGGGTTTTGGTGGGAACATCAACAAGGATAACATTTGCTAGTAAAGGAAGTCCGGGTGGATTAGTTGCCTATCAATATTGGCAAGCACAAAAAGATCCATCCCAGTATAGACAGATTAATTATTACGGAGCAAAGTATTATAAAAGACCACATAATAGAGATTATGGTGCTAATATTGTAAAAGAAATATCTGATGCATCTGTAGGTATTGGAAGCACTTTTATTGTTGTATTCGATACAACTGCAACTGCTTTAGAAAACATTCAAGTAGGAGATACGATTACAGATAATTTGGAGAATCCAACTATTTTCCAAATTGGAAATCTGCCAGAAGTCGTGGGATTTGGATCTCAGGCTATAGTTGGATTTTCAACTACTTTTGGTGCAGATATATCTGTTGGATCTACTATTTTAAAACACACTGGTGTGGGAATAGTCACTGTAGGAATATCTACTGGAGATCTTATTATTCGTTCTGGAATAACATCTTCAGATACGGTAGTAGTAGGATTTGGAACTACTAATACGGAAATACAAATTTTGGATGATGAAGGTGAATCCGGAATTGTTACATCAACCGTAAACACAATAATTTTAAGTAAACCAGCAATAGCCTCAACTACATTTGGAACTTTTGGAGTTGGGATTGTAACATTTTATCCAACAATCTTTATCAGTACAACAAGTCCCTCTGGAGGAACAAATGAAAGATTCATTGTAATTAGATCAGATTCTTCAATTGATGAAATATTTGATTATACTACAAATGGAAGTGATCCAGTAGAGATAGGATTAATTAAAAACAATAGTAAAACTGGTTATGGCCACAGTCTACAAATAATTAATAATGGAGCTCCAGATATTGTTGCTCAATGGAGAGAAGTTATAGACCCAGAACCCGCTGTTGGTGCTGGATTCGCCCCTTATTATATTGGTGCTGCTAGTTGGCCAGTTCTAAGAACAGCAAACTCAGTTGGAGGATTAATTGTTTCTTATACAGAATCCTATGCTGTAGAAGGACAAACTGTTGTTATTGGTCTTGGACTTACTGCCCCACAACCAGTAGTTACTTACACAAGTTCTAAACCGCCTGGAGCTGCAAGTACTGCAACATGTAATACATACAATTCAAATATAACTGCAGCAGAATCTGCAATGAACGCAAAAATTGCAGAAAATGTTCCAAAATTAAACTATTATGCAAATGCTTCAGATGCTCTCAGAGACATTCGTGATGATAAAGAAAATTTAGCATGGGCAATGAAACGAGGTAATGGATTTTTGACAGAAGAAATCAATAAATTGACGACACAAATAGCCGCTCTAGAACAAGTAGACTTCAGAGAATTTGAGTAGACACCTAAAGAAGTGTCACAGAACCCTTGACCCTCTCCTTACATCTTGGTATGATGGGGGTGTTCCAAATAACAACACCTAATGCAAATTGATCGTGAAACCCTGCAAGAACTTCGTGAATTTCAAGAAGACTGTGCAGAACACTTTGTTGATACTTTCTTTCCCATGAGTGGTGAAGTCTATTGGACTGCGGTAGAATGTCTTGCAACTGCAAAACTTGCAGAACTGCGTGGTGAGATTGTTGCAGATGAAGTTTGATGTTCATCAACTCAATCATTATGAAGTATAAGGTACAGTATCTTAAACCTAAGAAAAAAGGTCTTGCCAAACACGAAGCGGTGTTTTACGATATAGAAGACGCAATGAGATGGGAGTCTTATGTTAAACACGAACTCAATGCACAAAATCTAGAAATTGTCCTAGTTTAACATGAATCCTTATAAAATTAACAAAGCTTTACTTTATGAACATCCTGTGAAAACTACTCCAGAAAATGTCAAAGAGGCAAATGAAGGATTATTTAATTGTACAATGACTCTTCCTGCAGCGGCAAAACATTGCGGTATGACAAAAAAAGAAATGAAGTTGACATTTTTTGAGTTCTTGAAGTATAATCCTGTCACCTACAAACCTGAGTAGGTTTCTTATGGGGCGGTGGTGGAATCGGTAGACACACCAGACTTAAAATCTGTCGGGCTTAGCCTGTGGGGGTTCAAGTCCCCCTCGCCCTATTTGTATACATAATATACAATTGCCCTTGTAGCTCAGTGGTAGAGCAATGGTTTTGTAAACCATTGGTCGCTGGTTCAAATCCAGTCGGGGGCTTGAGTTCTTATAACTCCAATGTCATTAATTTCCCAAAAAGATCGTGAAATGGCCATCGAGGCCCTAGAGAATTATGTTGACCAGCTTAAACAAAAGAACAAAGAACAATCGTCAATCAGTTCGTTCCAAACATTGCTCAACTGGGTCAGATTGGAGTATTATAAACATGATCATTAATCTCTGGTACAATAAAGACATGGATCAGTGGAGGTGGACTTTAACAGATCCATCAACAATGGATCAATATGCAGGAAACCAGAGTGATCTTCGCACCGCAATGAATGATGTTGCAAATACTGTAGAATATATCGTGAAACACAAACAAAAGTAAGTAATTATACTCAGTGAAAAGTCAGTTTTACATAGATAAAGTTAGTAAAGATGATATTAAAGATCTTCTTTATACTCATCATTACCTGAAAGACGAATCAAAAGACTTCAAATCTGGGTATAACTATGGGCTTTTCAGACATACTGAGTGGGAATGCCCACTTAGAATTGGCGGGTGTCTTGCTGCTTGCGTTTTTACTGGTCTCCCAGTTCCAGAAATAGCAGTAGGTGCATTTGGTCTTCAAAGAGATGAACAGGAAGGTTTGTTTGAACTCTCTCGTTTATGTGTAGACCCAGAAGTTCAAAAAGAAGAATATAATATTACCTCATGGTTCGTAAGTCGTTGTATTAAGAGATTTAGAAAAGATGTCACAGTTCATGCTATTCTTAGTTATGCTGACGCTGATCACCACAATGGAACTATATACAGAGCTTGTAATTTCAAATATTACGGGTTAACCAATCCTAAAAGAGATTTCTATTTCAGTGATGGAACCAAACATTCTAGAGGTAGCATTAGGGGTGTTGATGGTGAGTGGAGGGATCGCTCTCGTAAACATCGGTATCTTATGGTTTTTCAAAAGGAATTAAAAGAAAGACTTGCCTGGAAAGAGGAAAAATGGTAATATAGTAACTGGTGGTACTAAGACACCAGCGACAAATCCCTTCCGTGTGGCTTTAAAACCTTCCCTACATGGGGAGGTTTTTTAGTGTCTAAATATAAAAAGAATAGATTTGTCACTGTAGGATAATCCAATGCCCCTAAGTAGATTAGAGAATTTCTTAAAGAATGCTGAAGGTAATATCCTTTATGTTAACCCTTCTGACTTTGACGCTACTGATAGTATTGAAAACAGAGGTAACTCACTAACGAGACCATTCAGAACTATCCAAAGAGCTGTAATTGAAGCGTCAAGATTCTCATACTTAGTTGGAAGAAATAACGATAAAATTGATACTACGACTATTTTAGTTTATCCAGGAGTTCACTATATTGATAATAGACCTGGACATTCTATTACAAATCAAAGTGGAACGGCAGAATTTAAAAGATATTTAAACGGAAGTTGGACTACTTCTGGAGCAACTTTAACAGAATTTACAGAAAATTCCAACTTTGATATTTTTGACGAAGATAATGATTTACATAAGTATAATTCAGTTCATGGTGGAGTAATTCTTCCTAGAGGTACTTCAATTGTTGGTTTGGATCTTAGAAAAACTAAGATTCGTCCAATGTATGTACCGGATCCATTAAATGATAATGTAGAAGCTACATCTATCTTTAAAGTTACTGGTACTTGTTATTTTACTGCATTTACCATTTTTGATGCAGACCCACAAAGAGCTTGTTATAAAGATTCCACCGGTAGAAAAGCTGTACCAAATTATTCTCACCATAAACTGACCTGTTTTGAGTATGCTGATGGTGTTAATCCAGTAGAATTGGGGACAGAACAAACAAGTCTAACCGACCTTGAAATGTATTACTATAAGGTAACATATGCTTATGGTGATACTTCAGGAAGAGGTTTGCCAAACTATCCAGTAAATAATGTTTCAGACTTTGAACCATCTATTGATGAATATCGAATTGTTGGAGATCTTCGTGCAGATCCAATTGGAATTACAAGTATAAAAGCGGGTAATGGCCTTGTACCGACTACAACAATTACAGTAACTACTTTAACTCCACACGGACTATTTAAAGATACTCCTGTTCTGATTAGTGGAATTACTACAAGTACTGATGAATACAACGGATCATTCTTAGTTAGTGATGTAACAAGTAACACAGAATTCCAGTATATTGCTCCATCTACGCCTGTTATAGCTTTACCAAGCCCAACACAAATACTCAATGCAATAACAACCGTAGAATCTGATAGTGTATCTTCCGCATCACCATACATTTTCTCATGTACACTGAGATCTGTTTACGGCATGAACGGAATGAATGCTGATGGCAGCAAAGCAACTGGATTTAAATCCATGTTGACTGCTCAGTTTACAGGAATTTCTTTACAAAAAGATAGTAATGCGTTTATATTATATGATCCAGAAACAGGTATATACAATGATAATTTAACTGTAGATGATTCTGAAAGGCCACTTCACACAAATTCTAGATCAATTTACAGACCTGGATGGGAAAATACACACATCAAAGCATCAAATAATGCAATTATTCAGTGTGTTTCCGTGTTTGCTATTGGTTTTAGTAGACATTTTGTTGCAGAAAGTGGTGGTGATATGTCTATCACCAACTCTAACTCTAACTTTGGTGCGATATCTCTAGAATCTATCGGATTTAGGCCAGAATCATTTGATAGAGATGATGTAGGATATATCACACACGTTATTGCCCCTAGGGAATTAACATTTAGAGAAACTAACGTAACTTGGCTTCCTTTAGATGTTAATAAAATTATTTCTGCAGCTAACACTGCAAGACTTTACATTTCTGGTTATGTAAGTGAAGATATTTTACCACCGACACAAATTGACTCTTATAGAATTGGCGCTAAAATTGGTGAAGAACTGAATCTTTCGGTAATCATTGGATCTCAACAAAACAACTTTAAAGCTCCAATTTTAATGCAAGTTCCAAGTGGAATTGGAACTGCATCGCAAAAAGTTTATACAGTTGGTAGATCTGCTGGAATTAATAGTATTACTACGAATATTTTAACTTTAGAATCTAATCATCAACTTTTTAATGGAGAAAAAGTTAGAATTTTAAGTGATAATGGTGATCTACCAGAAAATTTGGCTTCAGATAAAATTTATTATGCTTCCACGGATGGTCTATCAGCAAATCAAATTAGATTATCCCCAACATTTAATGACGCTAACGCGGGAAATACAATAACTGGAATTTCTAATGGTGGCGGCAAAATTAAAGTTATTAGTTATGTTTCTGATAAAGTTCCTGGAGATCCCGGACATCCAATACAGTACGATAGTTCTGTAAATAATTGGTATATTCAAAGCACTCCAGTTACATTATTTAATACCATTTACACAGGTATTGTAGGAATTGGATCAAATATCTTAGGAAATCAGACAGGATCAACCTTTATTACTCGAAGAATTGATAATAGAGGTTTAGACGATAGAATCTATAAGTTGCGTTATGTTATTCCAAAAGAATTTTCTAATGCTAGGCCACCCACTGATGGATTTGTTCTACAAGAATCAAAATCGGTTGCAATTACAAGCCCATCTTTATTGATATCTGCATTGACAGATTCAACTCAATTAAGAAATCCAAGAATAATTAAACATATTGAATATTCTACTGGAACTGCTTTTGTTCAAACAGAAGTACCTCACAATTTAGTAGAAGGTGATACGGTAAAACTTTCTAACGTATTAAGTTCAAATAGTGCCGTAGAATCGTACAATAGATCTTTTGTAGTACAAGAAATAGTAACTCCTAGAGAATTTTCTATAACAGGTTTCACTTCAAGTCCTGGTGTATTTTTAAATCAAGTCAATCAAAGATCCACCCAACAACAAGTTGAAGCTTTACCAACAGTACAAAAAGAAAAGTCAAGAGACAGTTTGTACATTTATAGGAGTCAAGAAATTAAACCATTGATTCCCGGAGCTGGTGGACAAGATGGAATATACAGCATTATTGCACTGTCCGGTAGTATAAAACCGGATCCTAATGTTGGATTCGGATTAAGTCAATCAAACTTTAATCAAGATGTGAGGAATTTGTATCCACAAATTGACAGAGATAATTATGATTCTGATCCAATTCCTACAATAAGTTATGCTGAACTATATCCAACCGGAATTGTTAGAACAAATGATAAGAGATATTCATTAACAAGAGAAGCGTTAGACCACTTCTTTGATAATAATAGAGTTGGATATGCAATTACTGGAGCGGTAATCACTGGAAGTGGAAACACAACAATTACTTTATTTACGGATATTGAACACAATTTAAATTCTATTAAATCACTAACTTTAACCAATCCTGGCACTGGATATAACAACAGCGCTGGAGTTACAAGTACAATTTATTCGGCTGAGTTGATTAATAATTCAATTGATGGAAGAAATGCTGCTGCAAAGGTTACAATCTCTATTGGCAATACCATTTCTTCAGTAGAAATTGTTGATGGTGGTGGTGCATATGGCGTAGGAAATACCATGATTATTTCTGCAGATCCTGCAGGACCAGCATCAACATATGCAGTAGTACAAGTTGCATCAATCAACAATAATGTTGGTGATTCTTTAGAATTGAGTGGATTTGTTGAACCCCTTTTAAATGGAACTTTTAAAATTGTAAGTGTTCCTTCTGCTAAGAGTATTGCCGTAATAAGAGATCAAGGATTACCTTCAGCTGTATATCAATCTAGAAATGACAGTAGATTTCCAATTGCATACTTAGGTGCAAAAGGAGTTGGTGTAAGTACAATTCAACTTAATAATGCTGCTGGAATTGCGACGGTAATTTGTTCTAGTGGACATGGACTAATACCTGGAAATAGTTTTGTCTTAGTTGGTACGGGTAATACTTATTTCTCAAGAAAGTTTATTGTTGATGAATCTTTAGGAATAACTTCTTTCACGTTCTCTTCCGGAATTACCACATTAAGTCAAACTTGGAACTTGAATGGAGTAACAGTACAAAAGTCTGTCATTTCTGCAAATGGAAGAGCTTTGGGAGCTGGAGAAGAAAATCTTGGAGGAAGAGGTAATCTCATCTACACAGGAGTCAGTACTTCATTATCTTCTTCAATTACCAGAACAGATACATCAATAACCTTAAGTAGTTCAAATGGTTTTAGAAAAGGAGACTATATTAGTATTGGTTCTGAAATCATTAGACTTTCCAGTGATCCAGTAGGAGATACATTCAATGTCTTACGTGGACAATTTTCTACAGTTTCTTCTGCAAATGATATAGGTTCTATAGTAAGAAAAGTTCGTGTTCTTCCTATAGAAATTCGCAGACCATCTATTCTTCGTGCATCTGGTCATACCTTTGAATATCTTGGATATGGCCCTGGTAACTATTCAACAGGTCTTCCCGTAAAACAAGATAGAATTCTGAGTAATGATGAAATCTTAGTTTCTCAAGCAAGAGAACAAGATGGTGGTACTGTTGTATACACGGGTATGAATGATAGAGGTGAATTCTATTCTGGTGCAACAAAAATTAATGGTGCAACTGGCGAAGAAGAAAGTATTGAATCACCTATTGTTACTTTCTTTGGTGACGATATTGCGGGAACAATCAAAGCAAATAGCGGAGTATTTGACGATCTGGTTGTCAAAGAAAGAATCACAGTTGAAGGTGGAGAAAATAGTAATCAAACCTCACAATTCTATGGTCCGGTAAACTTCTCACAAAAAATAACCAACTCTTCTGCTGAAGGTGTTGAAACCGTAAATTTGTTCCTAAGGGGTGTTGCTTCTCAGCCAAAGCTGATGACAGTAGGCATTTCTACTCCAACAGAAGCTAAAAAGGCAGGAGATATTTCATTCTTAGGAAATCCCGATCCAGCTGGCTATATTGGACATGTTTATGCTGATGGAGATTGGCGTCGTTGGGGCATGATCTCTCAAGATAAAAATAGAGATTTTCTAAAGTTAGATCAAGTCGCTGTAGGATCTAGTTCAGGTATCTACAACTTTACTGATGCTGCTGAAGTTAATGGTACATTAAAAGTTAAAAACCTCTATGTAGGTGGTGCTGTTACCTTTGCGGGTGCTCAGGCAATTGGAAATGCTGCCTTTGATGTTATTGATCTCAATAAAACAATTGTTTTTGCTGGTCAAGGCACTAGTTATACAATTAGACACCCTAATGCAACTTCAATCGCACAATTCTCAAACATAGAAGTTACTGGAACTGGTGCAACATTCACAACCGCTAGAGTAACTTTTGGTGAGTCGTTTAACTCTACATTTACTGGTGTATCTACTATTGCTGGAACTTTAAATGTTAATAATTTAATTTCAAGTTCTGGGGTAATTACATCCTCAAATATGATTGTCAATAATTTAAATGCTGGCAATCTATCAATAGGCACAGAAGCTTATATAACTTCTGGAATTATTACTGCTATTAGAACCAGATATATTGGTGGTCTCGGAAATTCTGGTGTTGGTCAAACTGTTGCTTTAGCTTGTTTCAATGTGGGTGTTGTTACTTCTCTTATCGGTGTTGCATGTACAATTACAACCATTAGTGGTACTGATGCCTTTATTTCAGGTATTAAAGCTAATACATCTTTTGCAACTCCACTTGCAGCAATTAATACTGGTATTATTACCAACTTTAGAAGTACTAATGCTGGTATCACCAGCATGTATACAACTACTGGTATTGTAACAACTCTTGTAATTCCTTCTATTGGATATGAGGGTTCTGTTGTAGATGGTTGGTTAGGTGCTCCAACTGCTTATGTAAATAGTGGAATTGTTACAAACTTAACATCAACTACTGGAATTGTAACTAATTTAACAGTCACCAATACTTTAATAAGTCCAAACATTTATGGTCAGTCTGGAGCAACTCCTCAAGGTGCCGGATTATTAAGAATTCAAAATGGTCAAATTTCATCTAAGTTGTGGTTAAATGGAACTGGTTCAGATGAAGGTCTAAGAGCTACAGTTGGTATCATCACATATCTTGGTTTTGATGCAAGAACTGTATTAGGTGCCCTACCTACTGCTTCTGGTGGTGGTGAAGGTGATGGTAATATGCACATCAACTGTGGGTCTTCTGGTGATGTTCGTTCAAGAAGATATATTTCTGTTGTTGCAAACGGAACAGCTCCAATTTCTGTTGCTTCATCAACATTATGTACTAATTTGAATTCTAATCATGTTGGTGGATTTAGTGCATCTAGACTCTTTAGAGGTCAAAATGATGTATGGCAAAATTCTGATGATGGTAAAAATAGATTCTATTTTGCAAACAATGGTAGAACATATTTTGGATCTCAAAATGGATATGAGTTTAGATCTGCTGCAGATGTAAATATCTTCTTAATTGACAATAGTGGAAATGCTACTGCTGCTGGAGAAGTTACTGCAAACTCTGATGAAAGAATCAAAACTAACATCAAAACTATTGAAAATGGTCTAGAGAAAGTATTACAACTTCGTGGTGTGGAATATGATCGTATTGATATGGAAAAACATCAAATTGGTGTGATTGCACAAGAAGTCGAAAAGATTCTTCCAGATGTTGTTCATACCAATGAAGAAGGAATGAAATCAGTTGCTTATGGTAATTTAACTGCAGTCTTAATTGAAGCTATCAAAGAACTCAAAGGTGAAATTTCCGAACTTCGTGCAGAATTGGACGAATTAAAAGGTACTAAATAAATCAGAGTTAAACAACCTTGAAACTTATGGATGAAAAAATGGCGAATTACGCAAAAGAATTAAGTGAAAGATCGGAAGTTCTCCGTGAAGAACTTGTAGAACATGAAAGACAGTTTAATATTAAAAAAGAAGAGTTTTTGAAAATTCAAGGAGCTCTAGAAGTTATTCAGCAGATGGTTTCTGATTCTTGAACCCCTACAGAGTTATTATAAGGATTTATTGGGGGCTATGTCAATCTTGACATTTCCCCCTTTTTAGTTTATAGATAAATTATTTGTTCTAAGATGGAAGATAAAATACCAGAATTTATAGATCCAAAAAAATATCCAGATTTTTGGGATCAAATGAAAAGTTTTCAAGAGTTTGCAAAATCTGTAGGACAACAAGCAGCTCAAGGAAATGGAGTTCTTGTTTCTGAAGAAAAAAAGAAAAAAAGAGAAGAAATTTGTTATGATTGTTCTCAGTTTAATCGTGATAGTAAGAGATGTTATCTTTGTGGATGTTACATGGAAGTTAAATGGAAGTTTAAAACTGCTTCATGCCCTATTTCTATGTGGTAGCCCTTGACAAACTCATAAATACCTGTTATCGTGGCGCCACGACCTCAAAAACCATGAGAACTCTACTCTTACTTCCAGTTATTCTTTCCTTGTTTTCTGTGCCTGTACAGGCTCAACAGGTCAATGAGTATTTGACTTGCAAAAAGTATAGGGAAACATATACTCCGGGATTCTATGATAACTATGGAAGATATGTTCAGGGTAGTGTAGTAACTCAAGAATATCGTGCAAATTGCGAAACTGGTCAAGCTACTGGGCCCGCAAGCCCTGCACCTTATCAACAAACACAATATCAACAACCTTATAGACCATACTATAATGGTTATTACAATCGCGGTTACTGTAACCCTACTCAGACAGCGTTAGGCGCACTTCTGGGAGGTGGAGTGGGTGCCGCACTCTCTAGAGGTGATGGGCGTTACTGGGCGGTGCCTGTGGGTGCTGCCGTTGGTGGTGCAATCTTCGGATGTAACTAATATGAAACTCATAAATCTCAAATATCGTGAAGACTTCGGCAGTGAATGGTATGTGCAGATTCTGAACACTGGAAGACATGTTCCAAAGTTCATGAAAAACTAT